>Ga0209476_10000073_pt1 | contig 64800 bp, 61 predicted proteins | sample KloWWTrecipitate_FD_187179 | JGI IMG/M metagenome (GOLD analysis project Ga0209476, IMG submission 187179) | Active sludge microbial communities from Klosterneuburg, Austria, studying microevolution and ecology of nitrifiers - Klosterneuburg... | ecosystem: Engineered > WWTP > Aerobic digester... | reverse complement strand
GGGGCGGACAATTTTTACACCTAGTGCAAAAATTAAAAGTACGCCGCCGATGATATAAAACATTGTGTAGTCCATAAAAAATATTTAAAAAATTATAAAAAACAGTTGTGAAAGGCCGAACAACCAAGCTCAGGAAGTTACGAAATTTTTAGCAGACGAAAAATGAAAGTTTCATTGAAGAAAAGCTATTTTTTTTGTGGATGATAAACCTTCTCCGCTTTCTTTAATACAGTTGCTTTATCCAACGTCATAGGTTTTGTTTGTTGATTCAAAAACATACCCATCTGATCTTTATAGTGTGGAGAATCCGGATGCATTGATGCGCCGAATGTATTAACAGTTTCTATTATTGGCAAACTGCCGTCTTTAGGATAATGGACAAAACAGATATATGCATCGCCTGAAATAATTTTTCGCAAACCATTTTTATACGGCTCAGTATATTCCGCAGTCAATACATCTGGTAATCCCCAACCCGGACGGGCATCATCACCTCTTACTAATTTTTGAACATCGCCAAGCATCAAGTCTGTTTTACCAAAGTTTTTTATCATATAATCGTAAACATATTGATATGTTTCTATCGACTCAGATTTTGTTAATTGTCTTGCTGGAGTCCCAACCAGTTTTTTGCTTACATAATCATATACTAATAAAAATATTGCAGCGCCTTTGCTATTAATAACTGCTTTTCTATCCCAGTTTTGTAGAGTTGTAACCATCTCTTTTAATGTAGGGTAATCATTCGCAGTTAGATTTAACATACTATCAATGCCATAAGTGTATTTCAATTCTTTTGGTAACTGCTGATCAAATTTAATTTTTTTGAACGTATTGTAATCAATTTTTTGATTGTTGATTAATTCTGTTACTCTTTGGCTTCTGTTGTTATGATATGTTTCGTAGCCGTCGTTCTTATCAAATTTTTTCGGATCAAGATTATATTTTTTATCAGTGGCCAGAAATGGTGAATGATTTGTATTGTATAAATAACCCGATGGCGGATTTACATATTGAGGTAATTGCTGTACTGGTTTAAAAGTTGTCCATAATGTGGCAGCTGTATTTCCCGGTATAGTACTCTTCCAATTGTATTTTGGATCTGAATTTCGTACGGGTATTTTTCCATTGCTGATATAGAAAATAGTATCATATCTATCAGCATACATAATGTTGAACATTGGCAGGCTCGTCATACTCAATGCTGAATAAAACTCAGAAAAGTTTTTTGCTTTATTCATTCTGTACCATTCTTCCAGTGCTTTAATATCCATTGTGGCAGGAACTCTTAATGAAAAAACTCCTTTATCGGTTTTAACGGTTGCACCATATTTACTCCAGTATATTTTTTTACCAATGGTGATTGGAATACCTTTTACTTTCAACTTCGCTTTGTCTTTTTCCAGATCAATCCATTCGCCATCAAACTTGTATTGATTTTTATTATTGGGGTTCATTTCTAATTGAAAAATATCCAGCTTATCCTGATAATTTACAGTATGTGCCCAACCTAAATTTTCATTGGTACCATGAAAGATTAAACAACCGCCGGGAAATAAACCGCCCAGCATGTTCCAACCCTGTTCGCTTTGCAGATGTGCTTCGTAAAATGCAACCGGACCTTCCTGCGGTTGGTGTGCATTAATAGCCAGAAAACTTTCGCCTGTTGTTGTTTTTGCCGAATTCATTGCAAAGGCATTCGATCCTTGTGGATTAAAACCGGGAATGGTTGCCACTTTGCCACCGAGTATTTGCGGAAGAGCTTGTTCTACTCCACAAAAAAGACTGATGGAAAAAACTACAGATGTCATGTATTCTTTTTCATCAAATGGAAAAGCTTTTTTGTATTTCACTTCTTTGGGATGTGCTTTTGCATACGCATTTAATCCGGCTACATATCCTTTTATCAATGCAACAAAATCAGGACTCAATGTATTCCATTGTTCATCTACTGTTTTGCGGATGCGTAATAACTGTACAACATAATCTGCCTCTGCCCCTTTTTTGCCCAATGCTTTCCCCAGCATTCCTTTTCCTGATTGCACTACGGTTTGTAATGTTCCAAAATCATCCTCTGCATGTGCCCATGCAATTCCGTATGCTACTTCCGGATCTGTTGGAGCAAAAATATGCGGCACACCAAAACTATCTCTTGCAATGGTTATGTTGGAAGGATTTATTTGGGCGGAAATATTTATTGAGATAAAAAGGAAAAGTGTTGAAAAAATTTTCATCATTAGGTTTTATTTATCCTCTAATGTATGATTTTTCCATTGCTCAGTAGAATTACAGAACCCTGAACGGAGCGTCGCAACTAAAGTTGATAGTAGTACAGTCGTTGGATAACAAATTATTTCCTCCGCTTGCTTCCTAAATACTTCTCATGTATAATTTCACTCATCGGCTTATTGTACACTTTTCCTTCTACCCATGAAATGATATCGAGGTAAGCAAAGGCTCTAGTTTCGAACCGATTTTTTTCCAAATGCTTGATAGTGTCTAATAATTTTTCAAACTCTGGTTTTATTTCTCTTGGAGACAAAGGAATGGATTTACGTAAAAATTTGAACATCGCTTCTTCCACCGTTGTAAGGTTTTTCATTTTAGCCATAAAGCGATAAACTGATTTACTTAATGATTCCATCAGTATATCATTTCCTAATTCATAATGTGCCATCAGGTGTACCACTCGGGCATAGCATTGCAAGTCGTAACGAAGATTTGTTTTGTCGTTAATAATTTTCTGCAAATAATCAATACAACGGTTATAATCACCGCTGCCAAAACAAAGCATGGCAAACTTGTAGTTGAGTACAAGAATACGATGTCGATCTACAAAAAGATGAAAACCTTCCAATTTTTCTTCTATTGGTTGTATCAATGAAAGCCCTTCTTTAAAAGTACCTTTCATAAAATGCTGATTGATTCTGGCTGTGCTTATATATATATAACTCTGAATGCGAAAACTATCATGATCTTTTACTCTATCTGTCTGCGCAACTTTTTCAAATTTCTTTAGCACTTTTTCAAACCCCCTAAAGTTGCGAAGATCGAAATGTGCATTTAGTAAATTATGAATGCCTTTGATGTAGTGTCCTGTTTCCACTCTTATCATTAGTGGTTGGTCTTCAAAAAGGTCAACCCACTTTTTTGTGTAGCGATAGTATTGTAAAAAATCCTGACGGATGAATGCATACCAGGTATAACTCTGGTAGAGATATAATCGTTCGTAAAAACCAGTTTCGCCCAGACTATCATTTGCAAGATTGTCTTTCATAAACCGGCGAATGTCTTTTTCATCCTCTTGGTTTCTTGCATGACCATGTTCTACATACCAGCTATATAACTTTAATGCAAGGTTTGATAACCTGGAAACAGATTCAATATGATGAATAACTTCTTTTGTTTCTATTGCCAACTTTTCTGCTTTATCGAGCATACTTCTGGTAATATGCAGATTCTCAATCCGCTTTTCCAAAGCAATAAATTGTGGAAGTATATTTATTTTCTGATTGGCTTTTGCAATTTCTTTTGCTCTTTCAATTATTCTTAGACTTTGAATAAACAGACCTTTCTTATATAATATATGTGCATAGTCAAACTGTTCGTTCAACTGTAAGTCCAAACTGTCAGCACTTTTTAACAAGCGAAGACTTGCCAAAATCTGTTTATATAAATGTGTTTTTAGATTAGCCAGCTGAGGCTTGGTAACGTCTTTTAGTTTTATAAGCAAGGCTTTTTCTTCGTACTCTTTGGATTTGTCCAACGCATCAAAAAGGCGGACAATTTTAAGGTCTTCATTGCCCGAACTACGTTTTATATAGAGCTTAAAATGCCTCTTTTCGGCCTTTTCCAGCGATTTTATTAGTTGAAATAATATGTCTGTTGAGTGGTTGGGCATCATAAAGAGTTTTACCTGAAATCCGCTGCCAGTAAGACTTTTGCAAATAACCAAGCTCTTTTGGCATGCTTAAATGCTGTCTTAAATGTTTTTAAGAACAAGTTACTGCTCACTACTTTCGTGTCAGAAGATTAAATCAAAGGCAAACAATCGTTAGAAGGGCAAGCGTCAGAGGTCAAAGATAAAGCGAAAATCTTCTCCCGAAGCATCGGGTCAACAACTACTCTTTAAGAATTTCATATGGCAAGCAATCGTTAGAGGTCAGTCCGTTTCTACGGAAGGACCTTTTTTTTGTAAAGCCCCGCTAAAGTAACAATAAATTAATATCAAAAAAGTTTTCCTGCCTCTTTTTTTGAGTTTATCTATACTAAAGTCCGTTTTGTTGAATACCGCCAACATGAAGATTAAATTGCAAAAAAGCTGAATAGTTATCTTCACAATCTAATCGCTTTATAATGACAATCCGCATATTTATAACTGGTGGTACTTTTGATAAAGAGTATAATGAAATTACTGGTCAGCTTTATTTTAACGATACACACTTGCATGATCTTTTGGATATGGGCAGAAGCAAGGTGTCGGTTGAAATAAGAACACTGATGATGGTTGACAGTTTAGAAATGACTGACGAGGACAGAGAGCTAATAGCACATCAATGTAATCAATGCGAAGAAGATAAAATTGTGCTTACGCATGGTACAGATACGATGAGTGAAACAGCAAAAATGCTGGCGCAAAAAGTAAAAGACAAAACTATCATACTTACTGGTGCTATGATACCCATAAAATTTGGTAGTAGTGATGGGCTCTTTAACCTTGGTAGTGCTTTAGCGTTTGCACAAACTTTACCAGTTGGAGTGTATGTGGCCATGAACGGCCGTTATTTTAACTGGGATAATGTAAGAAAGAACAAGGACTCAGGAATGTTTGAAGAAGTGAAATGAAAAGGCCATCCATTAAATAACTTTGAAGTTATAAGTTAAAAAAAGAAACCAAGTTTATAAATATCTGCAATTCAATAGCACTTCTCCATTTGTATAGCTATACGATTCTATTATCTTTACTACTTACATGCAAAGAAATTTTCAAAAATCAATAGCTACACTAGGTTACGATAAAAGTAATTCGTTAGTTTTCGTTTCTCTTGCCATCATTATTCTCCTACGTATTTTATTTACAGGATTGATGGGGTTAATGCCGCAGGATGCATATTATTTTTTTTATAGTGAAAATCTAGCTCTTTCCTATTTTGATCATCCGCCTGCGGTGGCGTATATGCTCAGATTTTTTACTGTAATTTTTGGCCAAAATGCTTTTGCTATCAAATTCGCAGATTTTACAATAACAGCTCTCACTATACTGTCTTTTTATTCTTTAAGTCAGCATTTTGTAAAAAAAGAGGATTTAAGCAAGCCGCTACTGTTGCTTATTTCTACGTTCATGGTAACAATACTTTCGTTGATTACCACACCGGATGTGCCATTACTATTCTTTTGGACATTATCAGTTCTTTCACTTTATAAAGCAATCATTCTTAATAAAAAATGGCATTGGTTATTAGCTGGCTTATGCATGGGATTAGCTTTCGACAGTAAATACACTGCGCTGCTGCTGCCTTTTGGACTTACGTTATTTTTGATTGTATCTGCCAATTACAGGAAGCTTTTATTTTCTGTATGGTACTGGTTGTCTGCATTGATTTTTTTAATGACGATATCACCGGTAGTTATCTGGAACATACAAAATAAATTTGCTTCTTTTAAGTTTCAATCTTCAAGCCGTGCCGAATCTGTTCAGGGGTTTGATATAAATATTAAATACTTCTTTGGTGTAATTGGCCATCAGGCGGCTATTCTTATTCCAATTTTATTTTTTGGTCTGCTGATTTTTTTATTTAAAGCAATTAAAAAAAACCGGTTACGTATTAAATTGATACAGCCACCAACTCTTTTTTTGTTATGCTTTTTTCTTCCAACTTTCTTTTTATTTTTTGGTGCTTCTTTTTTTATATGGGTAAAACTTAACTGGTTAATGCCTGCTTATATTACAGGTATCATCTGGGTGAGTCGTTATTTTTCATACAAATGGATACGTATGCAAGTAATTGTTTCAGTGATAATACATCTTGTTTTAGCATTTCAATTGATTTTTTATCCATATCCTGTTCAATCTGATGATACCTGGTACGGCTGGAAAGATCTTTCGCAACAAGTGGAAACTATTCACTCTAAACATCCCGATGCATTTATTTTTTCTGCTGATGGTTATAAAACATCCGCTATTCTTGATTTTTATCTAAATGAAAAAATATATCATCCCAATGTTATTGGCGAAGTAGCGTTACAAATGGATTATTTACCAAACGACATACCCACACTGGCAGGCAAAGAAGCAATTTTTCTTGATTCTTCTCCCCGTTTTAGTGATGAGGAAAGGTCAGGAATAATTCCTGATAAGCTACTTCCTTATTTTAGCGAAGTAGAAGAGCTGGCCCCCATACTTATAAAGCGTAATGGTAAAACAGTACGAAAGTTTTTTGTTTACTTGTGTAAAAACTATCATCCAGAAAAAGTGCTTACGGTGAATTGAAAATAAATTGCGACTTTGCACTGTTTTTAAAACTATGGCATCTACAAAAAAAGCAGCAGTTGGTTTTATTTTTGTCACTTTACTTATAGATGTTATGGGCTGGGGTTTGATCATACCTGTAATGCCCCGGCTGATCTCCGAATTAAAAAATATTGATGTAAATGAAGCAAGCCCCTATGGTGCTTGGTTATTGTCTGCTTATGCTATAACGCAGTTTTTGTTTGCTCCTGTTATTGGAAATCTAAGTGATAAATATGGGAGACGTCCTGTATTATTAATATCAATGTTTGGCTTTGGTATTGATTATTTATTTCTTGCTTTAGCTCCTACATACGCTTGGTTATTTGTGGGTCGCATTGTTGCAGGCTTAACAGGAGCTAGTTTTACTACCGGCGCTGCCTATATTGCCGACATCAGCACTCCACAAACAAGAGCTAAAAATTTTGGAATGATTGGCGCAGCATTTGGTTTAGGTTTTGTGATTGGTCCTGCTTTGGGCGGATTATTGGCAGAGTTTGGTGTAAGAGCTCCCTTTTATGCTGCTGCTATACTTTGTTTAGTAAATGCAGTGTATGGTTATTTTGTGTTGCCCGAATCACTGAGCAAAGAAAACCGCAGGCCTTTTGAATGGAAAAGAGCTAATCCATTTGGTGCTTTAAAGTTTTTAAAGAAAAGACCTGCTATTGGCGGTCTGGCACTTACATTCTTTCTTATTTATCTGGCTGCACAGGCAGTGCAGGCTAACTGGAGTTTCTTTACTATTTATCGTTTTGGATGGACGGAGAAATTAGTTGGAATTTCATTAGCTGTTGTTGGTGTAACAGTTGGACTAGTACAAGGCGGACTAACAAGAATTATTAATCCAAAATTGGGCGACGAAAAAAGTATTTATGCCGGGCTCATTTTATATACAATTGGCCTTGTGTTGTTTTCTTTTGCAAACGAAGGCTGGATGATGTTTGCAATTATAGTTCCCTATTGCTTGGGTGGTATTGCAGGTCCATCGCTTCAGTCTATACTTGCGGGACATGTGTCTAACAATGAACAAGGAGAATTACAAGGAACACTTACCAGCCTGATGAGTTTAACTATTATTATTGGCCCGCCGATAATGAATAATTTATTCAAATACTTTACTACCGATAAAGCGCCGTTCTATTTTCCCGGCATCCCGTTTTTTCTTGCTGCACTTTTTATGCTGGCTAGTTTAATAATTACCTGGAGAGTGCTAAGTAAAGAAAGAAGAATAGCTGCAAAACAACTTAGATAACAGCTTCGGTTAATGCTTCTACCGTTTTCTTTTCGCTGCCGATAAATATTTTATTCTTTATGATTACAACTGGTCTTTTTAGAAAAGTGTATTCTTCCAGTATATACTTGCGGTAATCCTTTTCTTCTAGCTTCTTATCTTTCAATCCCAGTTCCTTATACTTCATTGCACGGCGACTAAATAATGATTCATAGCTGCCAGCCATTGCTTTCAATTCATCGAGTTGTGTTGGTGTAATCTTTTCGAACTTGATGTCCTGCATTACAAACCCTTTTTTATCAATCCCAGTATTTTTAATAATAGCCTGACAGGTAGTGCAGTTTCCTAGATGATATATCTTCTTCATAACAGCAAAGATGTAGTATTCAGAGAAATCTAGCTTGCTAAGGCTTAAATTATGACCGAAACAGCTTACCAGCCTTGTTTCCTGCATTCGTAAACAGAAGCTGAAAATTGTTATTATTTTTGCTTGTCCTTTGTAGCATTGGCGAAAAAGGAAATTTAAATTTGTGAGTTATGATTAAGACAGGTAATCCTATTATCAGCATTTATACAGAAATGACTCCCAATCCGGAGACGATGAAGTTTGTTGCGAATAAACTTTTATATCCTGGCAAGAGCATTGATTTTCCTGATATGGAAAGTGCAAAGCCATCGCCACTTGCAACAGAGTTGTTTGGTTTTCCGTTTATTAAAGCAGTGTTTATCGCCAGCAATTTTGTTACACTTACTAAAACAAGTGAAACAGAAGATTGGCAGGATGTGATTCCTACAATCCGTACTTTTTTGAAAGAATATCTGGAAGAAGGTAAAATGGTGGTAAACGAAGAAGAACTAGCAACTGTAAAACAAACCAGCAGTAACGAAGTATCTGCCGATGATGATGATATTGTAAAACGCATTAAAGAGCTATTAGATAATTATGTTCGCCCTGCGGTAGAAATGGACGGCGGTGCTATACAATTCAAAAGTTATGATGCAGGAACGGTTAATCTTGCTATGCAGGGAAGTTGCAGCGGATGCCCCTCTTCAATGATTACATTGAAAGCAGGTATTGAAGGAATGATGAAGCGGATGATACCAGAAGTGAAGGAAGTGGTGGCAGAAGCTGAATAAAACCCCTGTCCCCTAAAGGGGGAACTTAGACTTATAAGTCTTTCGCTTTTTACATGATGTTTTTAAATAATTACTCTTCCAATATAAAGAAATTTTGATTCTCCCTTTTTGGTATAAGAAATTTATAATTATAGTGAATATATCAGGGGTTTCCAGTTCACATTTCTTTCTTTTAGATAATTAATTACAAAATCAAAGCAGGTTTTATCTTTTCCAATCAATTCAGGAGGGAAGACACCTTTTTCGGTAAACATATTTTTTGCAATTAAATTTACTGCTGCGGTGCATGTATAGCCAGTTGTTCTTGCCATTGATGATGTTTTGGTAGCAGCATCGTATTCATCATACAAATTATACTCAACAGTCTTCTCATCTCCTTTCACAATTACTTTCATTACAGTGAACTCTTGTTCTTCTTCTTCCAGCTTCCATTCGTTTAGCAACAGCTTTGATGTAAACTCTAATGGAGTAATATCAACATCATTCACTCGTATTGGTGCAGTGTCAAAAAAACCTGCCTGCTGCAATGCGATGATCAAATCAATATGACCTTCATAGCGTAGCGTCTTTTCTTTCATATCCGGAATATGATTCATTGTATAGATCAATGAACGAAGACCATCTGTATTAAAAGTTTCGAGCTTCCCTGCTTTTTCAAAATCCATTATTTCCCTGTCGCTTAATGCAGGCTTTGTAACAATAGATCCGTTTTCTACTAATCTTGCTGGCCGGATATATTCTTGTATTACATCTACAGGTGAGAAAGGTGCTTTATATTCAAAAGGCGGCTTTCTTACTTTTGGTAAACCGCCAACATAGCATTCAAAAGATGTGACATTCATTTCTTCATTATATCTTCCCAAAATAAAATTACTCATACCCGGCGCTACGCCACAATCCGTAATGGCAGTTATATTTTTTTCTTTTGCCAATTCATCTAAAGCCAAAGCATCTTCTGGAAAGAAGGAAATATCTACAACATTCTTTTCTGCATTGATAACTGCTTCTAGTGTTTTATAACCCATAAAGCCTGGCACAGCAGTCACAACCAAATCAAAAGGGGAGAACCATGTTTTGTATTCAGTAAACTGTGAAAGGTCGGCAGCGACTATTTCAATAGTATCGTTTCTGGTTTTTACTTTCTCCAGATTAAAAGCATTCAGGTCGAAACAAGTTACTTTATATTCATTGGCAAGATCCAATGCAATGGCACGGCCTACCATGCCAGCCCCTAATACAGCAATCGTCATAGTAAATAATTTGAATGGCAAATTTACAAAGAACTTGATAGGTAGGTTTGTTATTATTATTACGATTCTTTAAATCCCTTATTTACAATATTTCCAAATAGATTAATGGCAAAAATTTTATGCTTATTAGAGCTTCACAAAAGGAACTGCTTTTTTTATGTTATATTTCATAAATACCAATTATTTTTATTATTGAAACCGAATTAAGAAAATGTCATCACTCTCTATAACAACGATACAAACCAACTTGCATTGGGAAGATAAAGCCGCCAACCTGCAAATGCTTGAGCAAAAGATTAGCAGCATTAAAAAGAAAACAGAAATGGTGGTACTTCCTGAAATGTTCAGCACAGGCTTTAGTATGAAGCCGGAACTATTTGCAGAAACAAAAGACGGAGAGACGTTACAATGGATGAAAAGAATATCGGCAGAAAAAAAAATAATTCTTACCGGTAGCATTATTGCAGAGGAGAAAGGCAACTATTATAACCGACTTATCTGGATGCTCCCCAATGGCGAGTACGGAATTTATGATAAACGACATCGCTTTGCTTACGCAGGGGAAGATAATCACTACACTGCTGGTAGTAAAAGATTAATCGCATCTGTAAAAGGATGGAGAATAAACTTACAGGTCTGTTACGATTTACGTTTTCCTGTTTGGGCAAGACAGCAATTGCAGTTAGATGAACCTGAGTACGATGTATTAATATACGTAGCCAACTGGCCCGAAAGAAGAAGCCATGCATGGAAAACATTATTGCAGGCAAGAGCAATAGAAAATCAATGTTATGTAGTAGGCGTTAACCGTGTGGGAAATGACGGCAACGATATTTACCACAGCGGCGACAGTATGATAATTGACCCGATGGGAGAAGTGTTATATGCAAAGAAGGATGAAGAAGACGTTTTCACAATCACTTTAGAAAATGAATATTTGCAATCAGTAAGAGAAAAACTTCCTTTCCTTAAAGATGCGGATGGATTTATGATAATAAACGACGGCGAAGATTAGTCTTTTTGTTGCGTCTTATCTTTATTGATTAGCTCTAGTGCTTTGTCTAGTTTGTAATCAGTTCCCTTTTTTACATCTTCAACTGTAGGTGGAGTAAACACTTCGGGTTGCACACCTCTTCCATTCTTGGGGATGTCTTTATCAGTCACCAACCGGAATAATGGTAATCTAAAACGAAGCCCTGTTTCTGGAAGCTTCACATCTGGAATAAGCCAGGCCGAGTTTCCGTAAGCACCGCCGCCAGTTTCTTCTCCTATCACCGTCACATTTTCTTGCTTTATAATAGAGTTTACAAATAAAGTGGTGGCAGAAAAAGAATTACCTCCTGTAAGAATATATACTTTGCCATCATAATGATGATTCTTTTTGGGTTTGTAATAATGCCGTTCAAAGAAACCAAAATGGTAATTGCCATCTTTTTTCTTTTTGGTAAGAAAAGTGATAAAGAGTTTATTCCAGAAATGATTCTGAATGTAGCCTTGATAAGAACTACCTTTTCTTATAGCATATAACGAGTCGCTTATTTTGAATTGCTGCTTAGCAATAAAGCGGCTGATAAAAGTGGAATTCGTAACGCTTCCACCACCATTACTGCGAACATCAATAATTAAATAATTGATATTATTCTTTTGCAAAGCCTTGAACGAATTCTTAAAGAACATTTTCAAACCATAACCCTTACCAAAAGAAGCAAGATCCATCATGGCTGTTTGACTTGCTGTATCAATTTTTAATAATCGTACGTTATCAGCAGCTTGCTTTCTTCTTTCTTTTTTGGATGGTTGTGGCAATGCAGGTGTGAAAGGCCTTGTGCCAGTTCTCGCAGATGTGTCCCGGACCGCTTTATAAGCAGGTATTGTAATTGTTTTCGACTTGCCAGTTGAATCTAAATAGCCAAATGTATATGTATCTGAAATGCCAAAGAGAGTAGTATAAATAGAACCAAAAAAACCTCTGTTGCTTAGTGTTTGATATTTATGTGTGCGGTTATAACCATCGGTTGAGATATTTGCAAACATCGTATCAACCAGTTCCTCTTTTGTACGTTCATTGATGCGGGTGATAATGGTTCCTCTTGTTAATATACTGTCTCGCCGGTTTAGATTGCCAGTAACTACCATTGCTTCATCCCACACTTTTACGGTTAGTGGAAACATTCTGCCAAGCCTTGTTGTATCAAGATAGCTATTCCAGGCTTTGGAAGAACGTACTGTCGTATGCCCACAATTTATTTGTGCTGTTACGTAGTTCAGAATTTTTTTAAACTGCGGCTCTGTCATAGAATCTTTAATCTGTTCCTTTCCCCAGTTGAAATAATGATCCATACTATCCTTGCTGGTGTACCAATACAAACCGGGATGATGACTTTCTAATACTGATTGATAGATAGTAAAATCTTTCTGTAACTCTTGCGGAGAAAATTTATGATACGGCGAAAATGACGACTTGCTTACGCCGCAGCTGGTAAGTACGGAAGTAAAGAAAAGCAATGTCGTTAATCTCCTCATAATCTCTGTTGTCAAAAATACAGATTCTGTATGCTGTGAAATGTTATTTCATCTGTGTGCTTAAACCACTTATCCCATATGATTCCAGCCCTGCGCAGTTATTTTATGTTTGCCACCGCCTTTTGTAAGAATATTTGCACCTTGGTCTGCATCTGTCATGTATCCTATCACACTGATCTGTTCATTTAAAACCAACTTATCATGATCGGCTTGTGCAATAGTAAATAGTAACTCGTAATCTTCTCCACCACTTAACGCACAAGCAGTAGGATCTATTTCAAATTTGTATGCGGCCTTTTTCATTTCTTCTGCAATCGGTATTTTTTCTTCGTACAATACACAGCCAAGACTGCTGTCTTTGCATAGATGCAGAATTTCAGAACTGAGTCCATCACTTACATCCAGCATAGCTGTGGGAGTGATTTCCTTTTCTTCAAAAAACTCAACAATATCTTTTCTTGCTTCTGGTTTCAACAGTTTGCCAATAACAAAAGATTCACCTTCAAGGTCGGGTTGCACACCGGGGCTTTCCATAAATATCTTTTTCTCTCTTTCCAGAAAAAGCAAACCAACATATGCCGAACCAAGATTTCCACTTACACAAAGTAAATCTCCGTTTTTAGCAGTGCTTCTTTTTACAAACATATCAGGAGCCACTTCGCCAATGGCGGTAACAGAAATAATAAATCCTTTTTGAGAAGAAGCTGTATCGCCACCTACAAGATCAACGCCATATTTATTACAAGCCGCATACACTCCTTCATAAAACTCATCTATAGCTTCCAAGCTGAAACGGTTACTAATGCCAACGCTAACGGTAATTTGAGTAGGCGTAGCATTCATCGCATACACATCACTAAGATTTACAACTACACTTTTATAACCGAGATGTTTTAATGGTGTGTAAGCAAGATCAAAATGTACACCTTCTATCAGCAGGTCTGTAGTTACAATTGTTTGCTTACCATAATGATCGATTACGGCTGCATCATCACCTACACCTAATATGGTAGAAACGTTTTGTATCTCAATATTTCTTGTCAGGTGTTCTATCAGGCCAAATTCGCCAAGATCGCCGATTTCTGTTCTTTCCATACTCATAGTTCTTTTTTATTATTAATTACTGCCACCATTTCATCATGAATCTTTCCGTTTGTCGCCAGTACTTTATGCTGATAAACAGAAAACTTATTACCCTGAAGGTCGGTGACTTTTCCTCCTGCTTCTTCAACAATTAAATAACCTGCTGCACTATCCCAAGCTTCCAGTTTATGCTCAAAGAAACCATCAAATCTTCCTGCGGCCACCCAACAAAGATCAATGGCTGCCGAACCCAACCTTCGAACTGGCACACCTTTGCGAACAAATCGTTCAAATATTTCCAATGGTCCGTTCGGTTCATTAATATAAGTGTATGGAAATCCTGTTACCAGACATGCTTTTATTGCTTGTGTTTCTTCACTCACTTTAATAGGCTTGTCATTCAATGTTGCGCCTTTTCCTTTTTCAGCAAAGTAAAACTCATTCATATGCGGATTGTAAACAGCCGCCATCACAATTTCTCCCTCATGTTCAATACCGATAGAAACACAATTTAACGGAATGCCATGGGCAAAATTAACCGTACCATCAATGGGATCGATAATCCATTTATACGTTGAATCCTGAATCAACTCACCACTTTCTTCTGCCAGTATCTGGTGATCGGGAAAAACGGTTTTAATAACGGCAATTATTGCTTTTTCAGCTGCATGATCGGCTTCAGTTACCAGATTATTTACTCCGGGCTTATTACTAATCTTAAAATCATTATTAAAAAAACGAAGAATTTCTGCTGCACCGGCCTTTGTGGCCTCAATTAATGTGGATTTAAGCATGTGCAAAGATACCACCATCACCGAAAGGGGAGAAATGAAACTGACATTTTGAATAACAGCCGAAATCTTCTTACTTCGTATTAATCTTGGAACTTTCAGTTATTATAGTCAATTACAACGTTAAGCTTTTTCTGGAGCAATGTCTTTGTTCTGTGCAAAAAGCTATGGCTGTCATAGATGCAGAGGTAATAGTAGTAGATAATAACTCTTCTGATAACAGTATTGAATACCTTACTGCAAAATTTCCGGCAGTAAAATATATTACTAATAAAGAAAATACAGGCTTTGCTAAAGCTTGTAACCAAGGGCTTCAGCAGGCAAAAGGTAGCTATATTCTCTTTTTGAATCCTGATACCATTATACCAGAAGATTGTTTTACAAAATGCGTCTCCTTTTTTGAAGCCAATAAAGATGCTGGCGCAATAGGAATTAAAATGTTGGATGGTAGCGGTAAATTTCTAAAGGAATCAAAACGTTCTTTTCCTTCTCCTTCCACGTCGTTATACAAATTGTTTGGGCTCGCAAAATTGTTTCCTCGTTCTAAAATATTTTCAAGATACCATCTTGGACATCTCAACGAAAATGTAAATAATGAAGTGGATGTTTTAGCTGGAGCTTTTATGATGATAAAGAGAGAAGTACTTGATAAGGTAGGCGGCTTTGATGAAACTTTTTTTATGTATGGCGAAGATGTTGACCTTAGCTATCGTATTCAGAAGGCAGGGTTTAAGAATCATTATTTCGCTGAAAGCAGTATTATACATTTTAAGGGAGAAAGCACAAGAAAAGGCAGTATGAATTATGTGCGGATGTTTTATAATGCCATGAGTATTTTTGTTCGCAAACACTATGGCGGCAGTAAGGCTGGAATTTTTAGTTTCTTAATTCATGTTGCTATTTGGTTCCGTGCCGCTCTTTCAACAATAGGAAGTTTTATTCGTAAAAATGGTCTGCCAATCATTGATGCGGGACTTATTCTTCTTTCCTTTTGGCTTATGAAAAATATATGGAGTGAATATGTACGTACAGACATTCAATATGAAAACAAATTATTGTGGATTGCATTTCCAGCTTATACTATATTCTACCTCATAACAGCATATTATGCCGGACTTTATGACCGCTGGTATAAATGGAGTGAGCTTTTTCGTTCATCAGTAGTAGCAACCATTGTCCTCTTGGCTGCTTATGCAATGCTGCCCGAACAGTATCGCTTTTCAAGAGCCATTATTTTATTTGGAGCAATGCTGGCATTTGCATTGATAAGTTTACTGCGTCTGATACTCATTCAATCAAATGTATTAAATAGCAACAAGGACAGGGATGAACACACTCAAACAATTATTGCAGGATCTGTAGAAGAGTTTGACGCTGCAAAACAATTATTGAAGGACGCAGGTCTAAAACAAAGAGTACTTGGCCGGATTGCAGTACATGCAGATGATAATGATGGTATTGGCAGCGTTAAGAATATTAAAGGCTTGTCGTCTGTTATTCCTTTCCGAGAAATAATATTTTGTCAAGGAACATTATCATATGCAGAAATAATAGAAGTAATACAACAACTACCGCCATCAATAAATGTAAAGATTCATGCACATGGCACCACAAGTATTGTTGGTAGTAATTCAAAAGACAGTTCTGGCGAAGTGGTTTCAAAAGAAAATGGCTTTAAACTTTCAGATCCATATAATCGGCGTTTAAAACGGCTACTTGATGTAAGCATTTCCATTTTTTCAATTATTACATTTCCTGTTCATTTAATTTTTGTAAGAAAGCCATTGTCCTTTTTAAAAAATTGCTTTCAGGTTCTTTTTGCCAGAAAAACATGGATCGGCTATGCCGTTCCTGAAAAAAGTCTTCCTTCATTATATAATGCAGTTATTAGTTGCAACGGGATACCAGCTGATAAAAAACAAGCGTTACCAAAAGAAAGCTTGCAAATGATGGATTACTGGTATGCTAGGGATTACGAACCTATTAATGATTTGAAGTTGATTAAGAGAATGTACCGTAGTTTAGGCGGATGAATTCAATACAAGGCTATTTTCACATCGGTTTCAAAAAATACATTGCGTAACTTTAAACCAAACCTTTAAGCTTTACATGGCGAATATTATCGACATAAAACTACCAAGAGCAATAGCTGCAGCATTACGAATACCACCGAATGATCCACGTCGCCAGCAAATCAAAGTGTTAAAAAAATTATTAAAGAAGGCGAGGTTTACAGAGTTTGGCCAGAGATATCGTTTTGATGACGCATTGTTGAGCAAGCATCCAGGGAAAAAATTTCAGGAACTGGTGCCTGTGCATGATTACAACAAAATCTATGAAGAGTGGTGGAAGAAAACATTAGATGGTGTGGCCGACGTAGCTTGGCCAGGTAAAATAAAATATTATGCACTTAGCTCCGGCACTTCAGATGCGGCAAGCAAATACATTCCCGTCACCAAAGAATTATTGCGTAGCAATACCGTTAATTATCTACGCCAAATATTGAGCCTGATAAGATATGATGAGGCTAATAAAAAAGCAATGACCAAAGGCTTTTTATTTCTTGGCGGAGCCACTGATTTAAAGAAAGGAAAAGCTGGCTGGTATGCCGGCGACCTTAGCGGTATACTAGCGAAGAAAAGACCATTTTGGTTTCAGACTTTCTATAAACCAGGCGGTCGCATAGCGGCTATGTCAGACTGGAATCAAAAATTAAATGAAATAGTAGAACATGCAAAGGACTGGGATATTGGTCATATTGTTGGTGTGCCAGCCTGGTGCCAGATGTGTATGGAAATGGTAATTGAACGTTACAAGGTTAAAAATATCCATGAAATATGGCCCAACTTTAGCTTCTTCGTTCATGGGGGTGTCTCTTTTGAACCATATAAAAAAAGTTTTGAAAAATTATTGGGTAAACCAATTGTGTACATCGAAAATTATTTATCCAGCGAAGGATTTATTGGGTATAAAACAAGAGAGCATGCAAAGGGTATGCAACTTATCCTGAACAACAATATCTTTTTTGAATTTGTACCATTTGATGACAAAAATTTTGATAGTGATGGAAAGATAGTTGACAATCCCGATGCAAAAATGATTCATGAAGTAGAAGAGGGAAAAGAATATGCCTTGCTGATGAGTACCAATGCTGGCGCCTGGAGGTATATTTTGGGCGACACCATTAAATTTGTTGATCTGGCAAAAATCGAACTGGTAATTACTGGGCGTACCAAACATTTTCTTAGCCTTACTGGCGAACACTTGAGTGTGGAAAATATGAATAAAGCGATTGGGCTGGTGAGTGATGAATTCAATGTTAGTATTCCAGAATTTACAGTGGCGGGCATACCGCATGGTACCTTTTTTGCACATCGCTGGTATATTGCAACAGATGACAAAGTAGATAAAGAAAAAATCAGAAAACGAATTGATGAGAATCTCCGACTGCTAAATGATGACTATGCCACCGAAAGAGACAGTGCACTAAAAGAAGTATTTGTGGAAGTGTTATCAGAAGACCAATTTATGAAGTTTATGGAATTGAAAGGGAAAATAGGAAGTCAGCATAAATTTCCAAGAGTAATGAAAGGAAAAATGCTGGAAGAGTGGGAAAAATATTTGAAAGAAGGTTGTTTGTAAAACCAGCAGTACAAAATTGTTTTGTACTTTGTAAACATGATTGAAGCCGTATTAAAAGGCCTCGGATTTGGGTTACTGCTTAGTATTGCAGTAGGACCTGTATTGTTTTCCATTATTAAACAGAGTTTGAATAACGGCTACAGAGGTGGTTTTGCTTTTGTATTTGGTGTTTTCTTCAGCGATATTACCCTTGTTCTTATAAGTAATGTTTTTACCCAATTGTTTGATAGCATTCGAGTTTATAAAACGGAAGTTGGAATTGCCGGCTCTGCTTTTTTAATTACTATGGGTATTTTTTTTCTGTTCTTTAAAAAAGTGAAGGTAAACGAAGAAGGTAAACAGGTATTCAAATTCAGAAAAAGGGATTTTGCAAAAATATTCGCCTCTGGGTTTTTTATGAATAGTTTAAATCCGGGAGTCTTCATTTTTTGGATCACTACTTCTACAGCCGTAATTACACATAGTATTAACGAACGCATCATCATCTTTGCCACTTGTTTACTTTTTATGGTTAGTTCAGATACATTGAAAGTAATGTTGGCTGGAAAAATAAGAAATAGACTTACGCCACACAACATTCATATTATTAATCGCATTAATGGAATAATATTGATTGTATTTGGTATTGTACTAATTTGGGGACTGATGGTTTATGGTAAACGACTCTAAAAGAAAAAAAATAAAAAAGCAAACCTTCCTTCGTAAACTTTGGAGATGGACCAAACGCATCTTTTTATGGATCTTCATCTTCCAGTTTTTCTATATTATACTTCTAAAATGGGTTAACCCTCCAATCACCGTTACGCAGTTGGTTAGTTGGATTGGTGGGCATGGCCTAAAAAGAGATTATGTAAGAAGAAGTTCCATTTCACCTAATGCTAAGCTGGCAGTAATTGCTTCAGAAGATCAACTATTTCCAGACCATAGCGGCTTCGACTGGAAGAGTATTAAAAAAGCAATGAAGTATAATGAGAAAAAGCCAGGAAGAATAAGAGGTGGCAGCACCATCAGCCAGCAGGTAGCAAAAAATGTTTTTTTATGGCAGGGAAGAAGCTGGATTCGAAAAGGGCTTGAAACCTATTTTACATTTATGATTGAATTAGTTTGGGGCAAGAAAAGAATTTTGGACGTATATCTTAATGTAATAGAAATGGGTGATGGAATTTTTGGAATCGAAATGGCCGCCAATAAATATTTTAATAAGCCTGCAAAAAACTTAACAAGACAGGAAGCAGCATTAATAGCAGCTTGCTTGCCAAGTCCTAAAAGATACAAAGTAAAACCAGCATCAGCATTTGTTTCAGGTCGGTCAAGAAGAATCATGCAGCAAATGAATAATCTTCAGGTAGATCCGGATATACAAAAAATAATAGGATTATCGCTTTAGCTATAATTTTCGATAAGTACTAGAGCAAATCGTCCACAGCTTTAATTGCAATCCTCAACCTTTCTTCATAATTGCCCTTTATATCAACCCACGGAGTTTGCTGATTAATCATTATGTCAGTATAAATCTTATGCAATTGCTGCCTACTTTCAAGATCAGGATATTCCCGTAGTTCGTCTTTTACCCATGGCAAATCGGTATTGCATAATAAATACAAGTCATACTTTCTTTCAACGATTTGGTCAAGAATAAAGCGATGACATTTGCCAAAAACAAATTCACACCAAACTTTCATTACATACATATCGGTGTCAATAAAAAGCGGTGGACCTTGCTTTTCGTTTTTTAAAATGTATTCGTTCTCCAGAGCAACTTGCCCTTTTGCAATAGCTAGTAAATCATCAAAGGTATAATTAGTTCCATGCTTTAATAAATACTCTCTGGCATACTCAGGACACCAGATGCTGTTATAGTAGTTGGCAAGTTGTGTGCACAAAGTGCTTTTTCCAGTGCTTTCTGGTCCTATGACAACAACCTTTATTAAATTCTCTTTTGAGTTGAATTGCATTGATCAAAAATAGACTGAACTATTGATTTAGTTGAATAGGAAAATTAAATAATATAATTACAACAACTGTATTAGGTATGTTTTTTTTAGTTCTTCTTTCCTTGTTTTTTTATTCAGAAATTTTAAGTTGAGCATAGTTATATTAAACCCATCAAATGTTTGCAAAATATCGAATCGAATATCTCTTGTTTTCAATTCATTTATATCCTGTTCAGTTATATAAAACAATGAAGCCTTTTTAAATCTACCATTGGTTAGCTCTTCAAATGAAGTTTCATAAGTAGGCTCTTTAAGGTAAAATTCGCCTGAAGGCATGTAGGTGCCAATTCTTGCAACGGGTTTTCCCGGATATTTATTATTTATATAATAGGCTGCAACAGTACTTGATTGATATTTCAATAAGCTGGGATAAAAAGAGAGATTGAGAAATAAGGCAACAGCTGATATAATAAACCCTGACCTAAAATATGGAGTGTATGGGCTTTCATTTTTGTGAAGCCTAAGCAGTAACGCTAAAAAAAGCATTGCTATCAGCAGGAATACAAATAATAAATTTATTGAAGGCTTATAAATTATTACCAACGCTACTACCAATATAAGAATTAGTACACTGAGGATGTGCTGAATTGCGGCAAATATTTTTTTGCCTGATTTTACCAAATTCCATATAAAATGAGCACACAATATTGCCAGAAATGGAAATACAATATTAGAATAATGTGGCAGCTGAAATGAGGAAAGAGAAAAAATTAACAAAGTGAGCAAACTACCGCATACAGTAAACCATTCGTTATAATCAGTTTTTACTTTTCGCAAACCATTCTTCAGTTTTGTAAAAAGTGCTGCATACATAATAAGCGACCACGGTAGCATGGCCCACAATATTGTATGTAAGAAAAATAAGTAATCACCTTTTCCTTTAATAGGTCCGGTATTGAAAAAGCGGCCAAATTGGCTGTCCCACAAAAAAAACTGAATGCCAGAAACTCCGGTGGTGCCAAATACAATCTTTTCAGGATGCTGATCAAATTGAAGCCAAAGGCAATACAATTCTGGCAAAATGAAAATAGTGATTAAGGTTACGGCGACAATCCATCTCCAATGAAAAAGTTCTCTCCATTTCTTTTTTATAATAAGTTCTCCAACCACAGCACCGCCAATTGGTATCAAGGTAAAAAGACCCTTTGTCATAACAGCACAGGCTGCAAACAAACAAGCGACTACCAGTTGAATACTTATTTTTTTTGAAATAGAATTGGAAAAATGGTAAACTGATGCAATAATAAGACCGGTAAGAAATGGCTCGGCTCTTACATCGTTGTTAGAAACAATAATGTGTATAGAAGTAAGCAAAATAAAAACTGCCCATAAAGCAATCGTTTTATTGTAATACTTTTTTGCAAAAAGATAAGTGTACCAAGCACCAAGCATTGTAGACAAAACACCAGGCAATTTGTAAACCCATGTGTGAAAACCAAAAACTTCAAAAAACAAAGCCGTAATCCAAAAGGGAAAATGTGGTTTGTCCAGCCAGTCTATACCACGAAAATAGAGGTTTACGTAATCGTTATTTTCAGCCATTGTTTTGGCTATAGATGCGTATAAATTAGCATCGGGATCCATTATTGTAACAAAAAGTCCGCTGAAATTTACTAATACAGCAAGACCGATTAAAATTTGAAGTGGTTTATAGTTTATTTGGTTTTGCATTATTCTTTTTGTAATTCAGAATGTGCTGATTTATATTTCTTTTTCCACTCTGTATAGCCCCACCATGCTAACAATAAAAACAATACATACATGAGAGTAAAAAGCATTAGTCCTTTGTAAAAGTTTAATGGTATTGCAATGATATTTGAAAATATCCAGGCAAGCCAGTTTTCAATTTTTCGTTTTGCCATCCACCACATTGCTGTAATAGCCGAAGAGGAAACTAAAGAATCAAGTATAGGAGTGTTGCTATTTGTAAACTGTATTAAAACAAAATAAATAAGAGCCCAGAACAAAAAGAAAAAACCTATTCCAAAACTGAGCTCTTTTTTGCTACACCAACTAATTGGATATACTGTATCCCCATTTTTCTTTTGTACCCAATTATACCAACCATATACACTCATAGCAAAATAGTAAATGTTTAAGGACGCATCTGCATATAAAGGAGGGTGAATTAAAAAAAAATAAACGTATGCAGCTAGCAAAACTCCGATTATTCCGGTAGGATAAACAAGAATATTGTTTTTCCGGGCATATAGAACACTGGCAATTTGGGTAAAGGTGCTTACCCATTCAGGCCATTTTGTTTCCCTGATGTTTTGAATGAATAGATGATATATCTCTGATAAAGACAAACAATTATTTTGTCAAAAATAGCTTATTCAACGGGTCGTTTATATTTTTTCCAGCCCCGCAAATATTTAATGCCGTTGGAAGTTTGAAAACGGGTTGCTACTTGTTGCCATTTTCTGGTACTGTCATATTTCCACACCAGAAAATGAAGATGCGGAACTAATGCATAGCCGGTTTTTCCACTTAAGGCGATTACCTGTCCTTGCTTTACAGTATCGCCAACATTTACTAAAGCGCCGTTATGTTGCAAATGCCAATAACCTGCTCTTGATCCGTCTTCATGTTCAATTACAATATTATTACCATGAGAACGATATTTCTTTTTTAAACCACCAAGTGTACCATCTTCTTTTACTCTTATCGCTATACCGCCTCTTGCAGCTGTTATTTTCACCCCCTTTTTCATATTGAAGTCCAACGCTGCTCTTTCCTTGTGTGTAAACGGACTAAAATAGCCTTGAATCACTCGAAAAGATTTTCCTTCTTCAAAAGGAAGGGCATACACATAGCTGGTATCATCTTTAATAATACCTTTTTGCAACAGCTTAACCTCTTTACGTAAAGGATTTTTACTGACACCGCAGCTTATCAATAGAAATAATATAAGAGACAATAAAATTCTAAACATCATTTAATACTTACAAATGAAGATAATAATAAGTTCACCCATTGAAATAACCATTTATATTAAACTCCTTATTTAAATTAAAATATTTGTTAACTTCTCCTTCCATTTCAATCTTTTTTTGCTGGGAAGACTGTAAGCCGATAAGAAACAATACTTACCGGCATTTTTATTTTATAATTCAATTACTTTGTGTCATGCACAAAAAAATACTTTTGCTTGGCAGTGGTGAATTGGGAAAAGAGTTGGTGATTGCTTTAAAACGTCTTGGGCAAACCGTAATAGCTGTCGACAGTTATGAAGGTGCGCCGGCCATGCAAGTAGCTGATGGATTTGAAGTGATTGATATGTTGAATGGAAATGAATTAGATGCTGTGATTGCTAAACACAATCCTGATTTAGTAGTACCAGAAATAGAAGCCATACGAACTGAACGGTTCTATGAATATGAAAAACAAAATATACAAGTAATTCCCAGTGCTAAGGCAGCCAACTTCACTATGAACCGGAAACTGATCCGGGATATGGCAAGCAAAGAATTGGGTATAAAAACTGCTAACTATTTTTATGCAACAACTTTTGAAGAATTTGCAAAAGCTGTAAATGAAATTGGCTTACCCTGTGTTGTAAAACCATTAATGTCTTCCAGCGGAAAAGGGCAGAGTGTTTTAAAAATGGTAGAAGATCAGCAAGCAGTTTTCGATTATGCCATCAATAATTCAAGAGGCGATATAAAAGAAGTAATTATTGAAGAATTTATTTCCTTTCATACAGAAATAACATTACTCACTGTTACACAGAAGAACGGAGAAACATTATTCTGTCCGCCAATTGGCAACCGGCAGGAAAGAGGTGATTATCAGGAAAGCTGGCAACCTGTTGCTATCAGCGAAAAGGATTATGTTGATGCTTGCGCAATGGCAAAAAAAGTGACAACTGCATTAACTGGTGCGGGTTTATGGGGAGTTGAATTTTTCCTCACAAATAATGGTGTTTATTTTTCTGAATTGAGTCCACGACCACATGATACGGGTATGGTAACATTGGCGGGTACACAAAACCTTTCAGAGTTTGAGTTACATGCAAGAGCTATTCTGGGTTTGCCTATTCCGGAAATAAAATTGGAAAGGGCTGGGGTAAGTGCGGTGGTTCTTGCAAACAAATCAGCGGAGCAGTTTACAATTTCGGGAATAGAAGATGTATTAAAAGAAATGAATACCGATGTTCGAATTTTCGGAAAACCTTCAATAAGGCCTTATCGCCGAATGGCAGTTGCTTTGGTGTATGATGATGTAAATGCTGATATGGATGAATTGCGGAAAAGGGCAAAAAAAGCAGCTGATAAAATTTCAATTAATTAATAACCTCTTTGTGATCTTTGTGCCTTTGAGGGAAAAGAAAATGCTATGGAAAAAATAAATCTCTCTGAAAAATTCTCTCTTATTAACGATTACTGGAATCCCCGCATTGTCGGAGAGCTAAACGGACAGCAAGTGAAACTGGTGAAATTCAAAGGCCCGTTCGACTGGCATCATCATGAAAATGAAGATGAATTATTTTATGTAGTGAAAGGTAGTTTTGAAATGGAGTTCAGTGATAAAACAGTTACTGTAAATGCCGGAGAGTTTTTAATCGTTCCCAAAATGATGGAGCACCGCCCCAACGCAAAAGAAGAAGTTGAAGTTATGTTATTCGAACCTGCATCAACCTTAAATACAGGAAATCTCATTAATGAAAAGATGAAAAGACTCTAACAAACCTTAAGAATATTTAGAATTATAAACCCCAATCAACTGATTAACCAATTAACTACCCTCTTCACACATCTTCTTCAGATTGTTTAATCCTTGCTCAAACTGATGGCTTAAATTTTTATTCAGCATTGGTCCCATCAATCTTGCCATTGGCCACGGTAGGTCACCGCTATTCTGCCAGATTACTTTTGTTTCATTACCATCACCCCACTGCTCAAAAGACCAGTTGTCTTTTGCTTTTGCTTTCCAGGGTTTAAAGAATTCTAATAAAAAATCAATGTGTTTGCTATCGGAACTTAATAAGGTCAGGCTTCCCACACCAACTTTTTTTCCCTCCCACGCATATTTGTGTCCCGGCATTGCTGCTGTCCCGGTTATAGTATTTTTTACTGTTGGGTCACTTTGTTGCCACGGATTCCACTGGCTGTAATAATTGAGATCGCTGATTCGGTTCATTACCTCGGCACTCGGAATTTTGATGACAATATTCTTTTCTATGCTATAAGATTTTGGCATCAATGCCGCTACAACTAATAAAGTAACGATAAGGCCAAGAAAAATATATACAAAAATCATTGAGGTATAATTTAGTTGGTTAAGGTAATGATTTGATGGTAAGTGAACAAACCATTTATCAATATTTAGTAATTTTCAATTTATCTTCATAAAAAATCAGGTATGCGGCATTTTTCAAGTTTGCTGATCTCATTTTTCTTCTTTCTTTCTGTATTTGCACAATCTTCCAAGAAATCGGAGGAGTTGAATATTCGTATTGGTGTAATGCAAAAAGGAAAGCTGAATGCAATTACTGATGTAGCGGGGATAAAAGTTGGCCATTCAACAATAATTAAAGCAGACTCTGTCAGAACCGGAGCTACAGCGATTCTTCCACATGGAGGCAATTTATTTCAACAAAAAGTACCTGCTGCCATTTATATTGGCAATGGATTCGGCAAACTCACCGGCTATTCACAGGTTAAAGAGTTAGGGAACATTGAGTCGCCAATCATACTAACCAATACATTAAACATTGCAACAGCTATCAAAGCGGTGGTTGATTATACATTATCACAAACAGATAATAGAGCTGTACAATCTGTAAATGCCGTTGTTGGTGAAACTAATGATGGCTATCTGAATGATATTAGAGGACAGCATGTTACCATTGCTGATGTTCAAAATGCAATTACAAACGCAAAAGCAGGTGCTGTAGAAGAAGGAAATGTTGGAGCAGGAACAGGTACGGTTTGTTTTGGTTTTAAAGGGGGTATTGGAACTTCTTCAAGAGTGCTTCCCCAAAAACTGGGTGGATATACCGTTGGTGTATTGGTGCAAACAAATTTTGGAGGTGTGTTAAATATTGATGGTGTGCCTGTGGGTAAAGAACTAAAGAAGTATTATTTAAGTGACAAATTAAACGAAACGCCTGACGGTAGTTGTATGATTGTTGTTGCAACGGATGCACCACTCGATGCAAGAAACCTTGAACGGTTGGCAAAGAGAGCTTTTATGGGATTGGCAAAAACAGGAGGCATAGGCAGCAATGGAAGTGGCGATTATATTATTGCTTTTTCTACTGACAGTTCATTACGAATTCCACATAATGCACCCGATAAACTTTTACAGCATGTTTTAAGCAACGAGGCCATGTCTCCATTATTTATGGCGACAATTGAAGCAACGGAAGAAGCCATTATTAATTCTTTGCTGGCGGCAGAAACAATGAAAGGTAAGAATGGAAGAGTGGTAGAAGGATTGCCAATGGATAAGCTTAAAGAAATATTTAAAAAATATAATCGTATCAAATAATTCTATGGCAGTTTTTTTGAACAATCAGTTTCTAGAAAATGAACATGCTTCACTGAACATAATGGATCTATCAATACAGAGAGGTTATGCAGCATTTGATTATTTAAGAACTGTAAATGGGAAGCCTCTTTTTTTAGAAAATCATCTTGATAGATTTTATACATCCGCTGAAGCAATGCGGCTACCGCTATCAAAAATAAAAGAAGAATTAACCGAAATTATTAATGAACTGATAAAAAAATCAGGCTTATCGCAAGCTGGAATCAGATTGATATTAACAGGGGGTTATTCTCCGGATGCTTACAGTCTAGCCGAACCGAATTTATTAATTACCTGTAATCCACAAACATTACCATCGGTTGCTGATTTTGAAAAAGGCATTTCTATTATTACCTATGAATACCAAAGAGATTTGCCTCAAGTAAAAAATACCAATTATATGATGGCCGTTTGGTTACAATCAATAATAAAAGAAAAAAGGGCAGATGATGTTTTATATTTCAAGGATAATGTATTGACAGAATTTCCCAGAGCTAATTTGTTTATTGTAACTAAAGAAAATGTATTGGTTACACCAGCTGAAAATATTTTATTAGGCGTAACCCGAAAAAAACTGATAGAAATTTCGAACGATTTTATTATTGTGCAGGAAGGAAATATTTCCAAAGACGAATTATATGAAGCCAAGGAAGTTTTTATGTGTAGTACAACAAAACGAATTCTACCGATTATTAAAGCCGATGGAATAGAAATTAGTGACGGTCATCCCGGAGAAATTACTAGAGAATTGTATGCAAGATTTCTTTCATTGGAGAGCTAATCTTGCTTAGAACCTTCGTTTATAAAAATACCCGGCTCGTAAATATTGTATACCATCCTTAGTATAAAACCGTGTAGGGAGTTGTACAATATTTCCAGTAACATCATTTCCTCGCACTTCAAAATGTAAATGAGGAAATGCAGAATAACCAGTATTACCACTCAGGCCGATTAGCTGACCGGTCTGTACCGTATCGCCAACATTTACCAACACACTTTCTTTTTGAAAATGCCAATAGTTAGCCACAGAGCCATCTTCATGTTGAATAAGAATATAATTACCGTCTGAAAGGTTTTCAGGTTTTAATCCTCTTTTGTCAGAATCTTCTCTGGTGGCAGTTACAATACCGTTTCTTGCCGCATAAACCTTTGTGCCGTTCTTCACTTTAAAATCTAATGCCTTTTCTCCCTTATGACTAAACATACTTTCATAACCCTGTATCAAAAATACTTTTTTCTTTACTTCGAAAGGAAGTGTATAGATATAGCTGCTGTCGTCTTTAAACTTCCCGTTCTTCAGATCAATAACTGAGTATGATTGCTGAGAATAGCCTGAATTAAAAATAATAAGAAGAAAAACAGTTACTATTAATTTCATAATTTAAATCTATTAGTTAAGGAAAAAAATTTTTCGATAGGCATGGGCTGTGAGTTGGTGGCCTCACCCATGCGGGGGAGGTCGGGAGGGGGCTTTATTTTTTACTTTAATAATTTCCGCAGCGATACTCACCGCTATTTCTTCCGGTGTTTGGCTTTTTATATCCAGACCAATAGGTGTGTGAATGCGTTGCAATATAGCTTCATCAATGCCTTCAAGCCTGTAGTCTTCAAAAAGCTTTTCCATTTTCTTTTTACTACCCAACACACCAATGTATTTGAATTTCTTATTTAGCAATGCCTTTAAGGCAATGTCATCGGTACGATAACCAAAAGTCATAATAACAATATAGTGATTTGCACCAGATGGAATTTTGTCATTTAGTGCTGAATAATCTTTTATAAAATGCTTTTCATGCACATCTTCATTTCCCAGCATTGTTTTCAGGTTTTCCCTGTCATCGTATACCTGAACATAAAAATCCATTGTTCGCATCAGTTTTGAAAAAGCAACAGAACAGTGACCACCCCCAATAATAAAAAGCTTGTTTTTGTGTCCTGTTTTTTCTTTGTAGATCCAATTTTCTTCTGATTGAAAAATAAATTCAAAATCGTTTTCTGGAATAACTTCTGAAAAACGTAAGCTATTGGGAGAAAGCACTAGTGTCCCATTTTTATTTTCTTCCAGCGATTGAATAATTTTTTCAATAGTGTTTGAATCTTTTTTCTGAAGTGGATATAAAAGAATTGTTTGTTCACCGGAACAAATCATTCCGCTCTGATTATTTGCTGCCGATTTATCATGAACTTGTTTCTTCACTCCCGACTCTAGCTTACCGAGTTTCAACCTTTCCTTTGCCATTTCCACAAACTTATGTTCCATGATTCCACCACCGACAGAACCTTCCATTTCGCCATTTGCATTCACCGCCATAAAAAATCCCTGACGGCCTGGGCTGCTGCCTTTGCTTTCCAGAACATAGAGGAGCATTACAGCGATGGATTGCTGTAAATTTTTATTGATAAAATCCCAAAATAGAAAACTCTTTTGCATGAATAGAAAAATTTGAAAAGCCCATTTAGGTGTTGGGGTATAAACTCATCAATACTTTCTCTGGTGTCATCGGCGCATCAAAAGGAATAACAGTTGTAGGATTAAAAGCCTTCACTGCATTACGCAAAGCAAAGTAAGCACCAATTCCATACATCAGCGGCGGTTCGCCAACAGCTTTACTTCTGAAAATAGCCAGGTTATTTTTTTCAGTGGTTAAAGATTGAATTGTAATTTCTTTTGGAACGGAATAAATATCTGGCACTTTGTAAGTACTCAATGCGTTGCTGCGAAGTTTTCCTTCTTTGTCATAAATAATTTCTTCCATCGTCATCCAGCCGATACCTTGTACAATACCGCCTTCGCATTGTCCGATGTCAATCATGGTGTTCATACTTTTTCCAAAATCATGCACCACTTTCACGGCATCCACTTCATAGATTCCACGGATGCAGTCAACAGTAACAGTTGTAATTGAAGTGCCGTACACATGATAAGCAAACGGATGTCCTTTTTCTTTTGTTGCATCAAAATGAATACCCGGTGGAGTGTAATGTGCAAGCTCAGACAAGCTGATGCGTTTTACATAGGCAGCCATTACCAGTTTGTTCCAATCCCAATCTGTTGCCTTGCCGTCTATATATATTCGTTCATTTTTTATTTCAACGGAACTGAGTTCCGTTTTCAATTCTTCAGCAGCAACTTCTTTCAATCTTTGTAAAATTGTAGTGCAGGCAATTTCAGTTGCTATACCATTTAGGTCAGCCGTAGCACTGGCAGCTGAAGGAGACGTATTGGCAATGCGATAAGTGTTGGTTGTATTTATTTTTATTTTAGAAGGGTCTATTGAAAAAACACTGGCTGCAACTTGTAGCATTTTTGTATTTACGCCTTGTCCCATTTCTACTGCACCGGTACTTACCCCCACACTACCATCTGTATAAACATGCACCAACGACCTTGCCTGGTTCATCAGCGTTTTAGTAAAAGAGATTCCAAAACAAATTGGCATGATGGCCAATCCTTTTTTATGATTTTTATTGGAAGCATTAAACTCATCTACTCCTTTTTGTAGTTCTTTAATATTAAATTGTTCATCCGCTTTATTCCAGCATTCGTTTGCTTCACTATCTGCTATTTGTCCATAGGGAAATTCATCTCCAGTTTGCAGAAGATTTTTTTGCTGAATCTCACTTGCAGGAATATTTAATGCATCGGCTGCTTTTGTAATCGCCGCTTCTATTACAAACATTCCCTGCGGACCACCAAATCCACGAAAGGCTGTATTTGGCGGAAGATTTGTTCTGCAACAAAAAGCTGTTGCTTTTACATTTGGAATAAAATAAGTGTTGTTGCAATGAAACAATGTTCTTTCCATTACCGCAGGTGAAAGATCGGCAGCAGCACCTGCATTTTGATAGAATGTTGCTTCGTATGCAAGAATCTTCAATTCTTTACTCAACCCAATTTTAAAATCAGAAGAATAAGGGTGTCGCTTACCTGTCATCCGCATATCTTCCATGCGATGCAAAGAATATTTTACTGGCTTCTTTAAATGATAAGACGCCAATGCACAAAGCACAGCCCATGTAGTTGCTTGATCTTCCTTACCACCAAAACCACCGCCAAGTCTTGTTGTATCTACTTCCACTTGATTCATTGGCAAGTTCAAGACTCTTGCTACTGTTCGTTGCACGGCTGTCGGTCCTTGAGTAGAAGAATAAATTCTGAAAGCACCATTTTCCTGTGGTACAGCATAAGCACCTTGTGTTTCGATATATAAATGCTCTTGACCGTTGGTTTCAGTTTGTCCTTCGAGAATATAATCGCATTTACTCCAAGCATTTGTTGTGTCGCCCAATTGAAATGTTCTTGGCGGAATGATCAACTCGCCTTTTCCTTTTGCTTCTCTTGGATCTGTAATAATTGGCAACGGATCAATTTCAACTTTTATTTTCTTTATAGCTGCTCTTGCTGCCTCATCACTTGTAGCAACAACTAATGCAATCGGCATTCCGCAAAAATGGACATGCGTATTAGCCAACAATTCTTCATCGGGAATAATTCCTCCAATCTGATTTTCTCCGGGAATATCTGCGGCAGTAAAAATTCGCACAACCCCAGCCATCGTAGTAGCTTCAGCGGTATCTAATAATTTTATCTTTCCATGTGCAATAGGCGAATCAAAAACTGCGCAAAATAATGTGCCGTTCGTCATTGGTATATCATCCAGATAAACCGACTCGCCTCTTAGATGTGTATATGAATCAATATTTAACCCCTCCCGACCTCCCCTAAACGGAGAGGCCACCATCTCACTTACCTCGCTTTTCAAATAGTTCTTTTTCATTCTTGAATTTATAAGACTCAAAAAAATAATTCTATAATCACTACATAAATCAGTAAGGGTGTCATATCTCTAAGTTCTCCCTTTTAGCCCCGATATTATCGGGGTAGTAAGAGACAGAGGGCATGACTTTTTATCAATTGCCCAAGCAATAATGTTTTATACGCTGCTGTTCCCCTTGCATCACTAATCGGAGCAATCTCTGATTGCATGATTGTAATTGTATCTTCTATTATTTTATCATTTACTTTCTTTCCTTTTAAAAACTCAGAAGTCTTCTTGAGAAACATTGGTACCGGTCCAACGCCACCAGCTGAAAAGCTAGCTTCTTTAATTACATCGCCATTCATTTTTAAATGAATCGCCGTATTCACACTGGCAATATCCAAATGAGTCCGCTTACTTACTTTTTCAAAATTGAAATAAGAATTCTTGTCGGGCAATTCAAACCATATTTGTTCGATATGTTCTTCTTTTCTTTTATCAAGATCTTTATATCCTTTGTATAATTTTCTCAACGGCAATTCTCTTTTTATTTTTCCATCACTTAATATCAGCTGAGCATCCAACGCCAAAAAGAAAATAGTAAAGTCGCCAATAGGCGAAGCGTTGATAAAGTTTCCGGCAATAGTTGCCATATTTCTTATTGGTGTAGAAGATATTAATTTGGCATATTGCTGAAATAAAGGAAACGCTTCATTAATAATGGGTGAAGCCATCAGGTCACTTACCGTTACCGAAGAACCAAGAATACATTTGTTTCCTTCTCTGTTAATACTATTCAATTCAGGATGATCAAATACATAGCGGCTGTCCGCATAAACCATTTCTTCCTGTTTCTGAACATAGAGATCGGTACCACCGGCTATTAAGTGAGTAGTGAGTGGTGAATGGTGGATGGGAGCTGCTACATTCTTTAAAGACATTAATCTTTCCTTTATCTCTGAGAAATATTCGGGAAGTATTTTGTGCTTGGTTACAAAACTAATCGCATCAGCTTCCTTTTTCTCTTTTACAATTGCTGCAATTTTATTAGCCGCTCTTTCTATTGATTTATAACCAGTACAGCGGCAAATATTTCCATCAACCGCAGCTATTGCATTTTCACTTTTATTGCTTAAACAAAATCCAGCTAGTGAAACAACAAAACCCGGCGTACAAAAACCGCATTGGGTGGCACCTTCATCAGCCATTGCCAGCTGTATCGGGTTTAATGTATCAGGAAAATTAATTCCCTCTATCGTTACAATATGTTTCCCATTCGCATTAGCTATCGGCAACAGGCAGCTGGTCATGGACTCATATACTAGTTTGTCGTCAACAATTTCACCAACCAATACTGTACAAGCACCGCAATCGCCTTCACGGCAACCAATCTTTGTTCCCATCAGGTGTTGATAATAGCGGATAAAATCCAGCATCGTCATTCCGGATGGATTGTCAGTAGCAATCGTTTTATCGTTGAGAATAAACTGTAGCAAGTTATCTTTAGTATTAACTTTTAAAGTTAGTATAATTGAGGGAAAGGGTTAGCCACAGATTACACGGATTTGCATAGATTTTTTTTTAAAGAATAGTTGCGAAGCAACTGTTCTGTGTTAATCTGTGTAATCTGTGGCAAAACAAAAAAGTTTGCGTAGCAAATCTTTTCGTGTTATTTAGTGTGTTTTGGTGGCGAAAATCGCAATGAAAATAAATGATTCATATGCCGTGGTTAAAAATTCCCCTTTAGGGGTTAGGGGTATCTATTACCGACTTATTGCTCTTTGGGTGCTTTGCGAAGCCATGCTCGGCGGCATTATTCACGGATTAAAAATTCCTGTTTCAGGATTGTTCGTAGGAAGCTCTGCTGTTATCTGTATTTGTCTTATTGCCTGGTATGTGCCGCAAAGAGGGGCCATCATTAAAGCAACAATCATTGTTGCCATTTTTAAAATGATGTTGAGTCCGCAGGCGCCGCCACCTGCATACATCGCCTTATTCTTTCAAGGTTTTTTGGGTGAGCTATTATTTTTCCGCAATAGAAAATTCTATCAAGTCTCTTGCATTCTTTTTGCCGTACTGTCGTTATTGGAATCTGGCCTTCAAAGAATTCTTGTTCTTACCATCGTATATGGCAACGATCTCTGGAAAGTGATCAACGATTTTATCAATGGGCTTACCAAACAAAAGATTTCTACAAATTATAGTCTGCTTATTGGCACTGCCTACGTATCGCTTCACTTACTAACAGGCATTCTCGTTGGATTATTAGCTTCTGTTTTACCAAAACGAATTGAAAAATGGAGCAAGCAAAAAGAACTCCTCATTGAATTACAAGAAAGCGAATTAACAATACTTCCTGCTACAGTTAAAAAAAGGAAACGACTAAAGACTGCACTCTTCATTGTCTGGATTATACTGGTTGGCTTGTATGCTCAATCTTATTTCAACATTGGGAAACCACTGCTGCCTTCTCATATTGTATTAAAAATAGTTGTTCGGTCTTTTATTATTGTATTGAGCTGGATATTTTTAATGGGACCATTATTAAAACAATTATTGCACCATTGGTTGCAAAAGAAAAAGTCAGGGTTACAACAGGAAATAAAAGAAGTATTGGAGCTGTTACCCGTCACCCAACAATTAATTACAAAAAGCTGGAAACAGTCTGTAGAATATAAAGGGTGGAAAAAAATAAAGGCTGCAACGAAAATAATTTTGGCAAACGCATTAAATACAAAAGCAGATAATCCTCTTCCCGCCTTCCCTTCTTCCCGGCAACAAATTTATATTCTCACTGGCCCAATTCATTCCGGTAAAACAACATCATTAATTAACTGGCCTGCCAATAGAAATGATGTGTACGGCATTCTTACTCCCGTTGTAAACGAAAAAAGAGTTTTTATGAATGCTCACACAAAAGAGCAGTTTCCAATGCAAGCAGCCGAACATGAAAAAGAAGTATTAACTGTTGGAAAATACACTTTCAGTAAAGCTAATTTTGATACGGCCATCCAAGTTATCCGTGATGCAATACAAAAAAATGGCTGGCTGATTATCGATGAAGTTGGACCATTAGAATTAAGAAACGAAGGGTTTAATAGTATACTCAAAGAAGTTCTTACGAATAGAACTGAAAAAACATTAGTAGTAGTAAGAGAAGGTTTAACTAACGAAGTAGAAAATCATTTTTTAATAACCGACGCTATTGTTGTCAACGACATAAAAAAGCTGCCCGATTAAAAGCAGCTTCAAATTATTTACGACCGTCTCCCGACTAAAGACTTTCTGACTTCCGACTCTACAACGTCGCCATATCAATAACAAACCTGTACTTCACATCACTTTTTTCTAATCTTTCGTAAGCCGTATTAATATCTTTCATTGCAATAATCTCAATATCACTTACAATATTATGCTCGGCACAAAAGTCAAGCATTTCCTGTGTTTCTGGCAAGCCACCTATCAATGAACCGGCAATACTCTTTCTTCCAAATACTAGATTGAACATTGGAATTTGCGCAGGAGTAGTTGGTAATCCTACACATACCATTGTGCCACTGGAACGTAGCAAAGCCAGATAAGAGTTATAGTCATGATCTGCAGAAACAGTATCCAGTATAAAATCAAAATAGCCGGTTACTTTTTTTACCTGTTCTGCATCACTTGTCAATACAAACTGATGAGCTCCTAATCTTTTTGCATCAGCTTCTTTGGAAGCTGTATGGCTGAGCATAGTAACTTCCGCACCCATCGCTACTGCTATTTTAACACCCATATGTCCAAGTCCGCCTAATCCCAGTACTCCCACTCTTGATCCTTTACCTATTTTCCAATGCTTCAGTGGCGAGTAAGTGGTAATGCCGGCACATAATAAAGGAGCTGCAGCTGCGAGATCCAGCTTCTCAGAAATCTTCAACACAAAATCTTCATGTGCTAATATCGATTTGCTATAACCACCATGTGTAGCACCGCTGCCATCTTTTTCTTGGCCGCCATAAGTTCCAACCCAGCCATTGGTACAATACTGTTCAAGACCTTCTTTACAATTATCACAATCACGGCAGCTGTCTACCAGACAACCGATACCAGCCAAATCACCTACTTTAAATTTCTTTACATGATCGCCAACAGCTGTTACTTTTCCAACTATTTCATGGCCGGGTACCAATGGATAGGTACTCATGCCCCAGTCATTTTTTACAAAATGCAGATCACTGTGGCAAACACCGCAGAATAATATCTGAATCTGCACATCATGTGGTTTTGGATCTCTTCTTTCAATGGTATAAGGAACTAATGGTGAAGTAGTATCGAGGGCAGCATAAGCTTTTGTAGAAGACATAATTATTATTTTAAGATTTTGCTAAATATAAGCCTTTCATAGTTCTATTGATAATTATCAATTTAGCATTGAAGCATCACAGTTGTACCTTTACCCCATGGCAAGAACATATTCTGAAATGATAGCATTAGGAACTGCTATTCCGGCTTTTTCTCTTCCTGATACCGTGTCGGAGAAAATGATTTCGATAGATACGATAAAAGGAGAATATGGAACCCTCATCCTATTCATTTGTAATCATTGCCCATTTGTGGTGCATGTAAATGATGAACTAGTAAAGCTGGCCAATGATTATAAAGAAAAGGGAATTGGTTTTATCGCCATCAGTGCTAACGATATAGTAAAGCATCCCGATGACGCACCAGAAAAAATGAAAGCCATTGCAATAGAATCTGCCTATCCTTTTCCATATTGTTATGATGAAACGCAGGATGTAGCAAAAGCATTTGGCGCAGCCTGCACTCCCGATTTTTTTATTTATGATGCAAACAACCTGTTAGTTTACAGAGGACAGTTAGATGATTCCCGCCCCGGCAATGGAATACCTGTTACCGGAACTGATATAAGAAAGGCTTTGGATAATTTAATAAGTAACGAACCTGTATCAAAAGAGCAACGCCCAAGTATAGGCTGCAATATCAAATGGAAATAAAAAACCCCCGCTTTTACACGGAGGCTGGTGGTGGCTCGAAATTTCCTTCTTTTTTTAATGATTAATAACGGCGGTTTCCGTGATTATAACGACTGTATTTCATCTGCACTTTTCTTATTTCCCGCTGACGTTGCATTTCCAGCGAACGGATCTGCCTTGCTTTTACTATATGCCTTGTAAAAAACTGGTTTCTTACCTGTTGAATTTTACGGTCATACTTAATGTTGATACGAATAATTTCTTCCCGCATTCTTCGGTCTGCGGCAAAACTGTTGCTTGCTACAGATCGATTGTTTACAGAAACGTTTACACCAACGGGGCTTCGGCCATTTCGAACGCCAGGTTGGGCATCAGCTGCAACAAGTAATCCTGTTGCAATTAATAATGTAAATACTCTTTTCATAATGGTACGTTTTAAAAGTGATTAATATACCTATGACGGAAAGAGGACTGTGAAGTCTACAAAAAGAATGTTAATGAATTGCACTTGCTAATTGTCTAATACCTTACTCCCTTTTATGGTCACATCACCAGATCCTTTTACAGAAATATTTTTTCCGTTAATGATAATTGTGCCATCTTTTTTCATAAGTATAGATGAACTACCAGTCTTGATCACAATTTCATCACTGGCCTCTATCATCACTTTTCGTTCAATTGTGTTTATGTTTTGCGAATAGCCGATTAGGAAGAAGACGGCGGCAAGCAGTACAAATAAGATTACTTTTTTCATGTGTAAGATTTAGATATATAAAATTATTATTATCCCATATAGAGCTATTAATTTCCCTGATTTATTTAATTATTGATCACAAATTGAACGCTTCTTATATGAAACGCTAAATTTCCTTATAACATCATCAGAATTAAACAATTACCATTCTTCACCAATGTACAAAAATTGGTTAAAAAAGCTCCTGTTTTCCCTTTAAATGGATAATCCTGTTTAAATCAGTAACTTTGCTGCAATGACTACTGTTTTTACATATAAAACAAATACTAAATCTGTTCAGCATCTTATACTGGACATGAGTGATTGTTATACATGGTCATTTCCGGAATTTCTTCCTTTCTGTAATCATTTGTATTACTACTCCAGCTTTAAAGACTTTAACAAGAACACCCAGGCTCATAGTTAACCATTGCCGGGCTTGGGTTATTTGCGTTTTTAATTATTCCTAATAATTAACATTCAAATTATTTTGTTATGTCTCCAAATCAAAAAAACAGTTCCGAAGCAGGAGCTTTTATGGTACTACTTGTCATTATCAACGCTATTATTTTAAAAGAAAATTTAGTGTCGTCCGGGCAATTATATAAGCTCTTGTGGCTTACAATTCCGCTGTTGCTCGTTACCGTTTTTAGATTTCGTAGGGAAATGACTAAACGATAGTAACCGGTCGTAGGCAATCAACATTCTATCACTTAAATATTTTACACAATGTCAACAATAATTGTGGCAATTATATTAATTGTCGTAATAGCAGTTTTTTGTATGCTCCTCGTAGCAAATGAAAGAAAAAAAACAAGAAGAAGAGTGAACCTGCTTTTAATAAGGTTCAGCCAAGTGGCTATCAAACATAATTTATTTGTTTCCAAACAAGAGATCATCAATGATAGTATAATTGGACTGGATGGTAAGAACAGGAAGTTGCTGGTGGTTTACCAAAAAGAAGCGGATAGTTATGGCGAAGTCATTATCAATTTGGAAGAGGTAAAACAAATTACCGTAGAATCGATAACAGCAATCATGGATGCAGGGCATTCAAAAAATGCCAGAACAGATCAGTTTCTTGAAAAGATTGTACTACGGTTTTTATTTAATTCTGGAAAAGCGGCTTACGACTTTCCATTCTTTACTTACAAGGATAGTATATACCAGCTTCAAGAATTGCAGCAGAAAGCAAAACAATGGGAAGCTTCATTTAAGCCTTTGCTCAATCCAGCAAAACTTATAAGTAACCATTGATTTTATAGAATTTTTTAATATTTTTTTATGTTCAACAAACAGCGAATACTATCATTCAGAACCATTGTGGTAATCACATTATTGGTTTTAAATATCATTATAGCCAATGCAGCCTGGTACAAAAACCCGGAGCTATTCTGGTTCTTGATATTTACTTTTCCATTACTCGTTGTGGCCTTGTATGATATCATTCAAACAAAACATGCCGTTATTCGTAACTATCCAGTAATCGGTCACTTCCGATATTTTTTTGAATCGATAGGGCCTGAATTGCGGCAATATTTTTTTGAATCTGATTTGGCAGGCAAACCATTCAACAGAAGGCAGCGTTCAATCGTTTATCAAAGAGCTAAGAACGAAAAGCAGACTGTCGCTTTTGGAATGCAGGCCAATCCATCTGCACCAGGATTTGAATGGGTGGCACATTCCATTTATCCTGTTACAATTCAAGAAAAAGATTTAAGGGTAATGATTGGCAACAGTCAATGTAGCCAACCCTATTCCGCCAGCATTTATAATATTGGCGCCATGAGTTATGGATCGTTGAGTAAAACAGCCATTGCTGCATTGAACCAAGGTGCCAAATTGGGTGGCTTTGCACACAATACCGGAGAGGGAGGCATTAGCGAACATCATCTTTGTGGCGGCGATCTTATTTGGCAAATTGGTACTGGATATTTTGGATGCAGAAATGCAGATGGCCGGTTCGATGCAGCTGCATTTAAAAAAAATGCGACACGAACAGCTGTGAAAATGATCGAGCTAAAATTATCACAAGGTGCCAAGCCGGGTCATGGGGGAATTTTACCGGCATCAAAAAATACAGAAGAGATAGCCGCTATCAGGCTAGTGGAGCCTGGCACTACGGTACACTCACCTACCCGGCATGCTGAATTTAATTCACCCGTTAGCATGCTCGAGTTTTTAATAAAACTCAGATTCCTCAGCGGAGGCAAGCCTGTTGGATTTAAATTATGTATTGGAGATAAGGATGAGTTTGATGCTCTTTGCAGAGCCATAGCCATGACGGGACTTACGCCTGATTTTATTACTGTAGATGGTGCCGAAGGTGGTACGGGAGCAGCACCGCTGGAGTTTACAGATAATATAGGAATGCCGTTGTATGATGCGTTGTCTTTTGTAAAACAAACAGTGGATAAGTATGGCCTGTCAAGAGATATAAAACTCATTGCTGCTGGAAAGATCATTACTGGTTTCGACATGCTTAAAGCAATGGCCTTAGGCGCATCTGCCTGTTATAGTGCCAGAGGTATGATGATGTCGCTCGGCTGCATTCAAGCATTGATCTGCGATAGTGGCAACTGCCCTGTTGGTGTAGCCACACAAAATCCTGCGCTGTATAAAGGCTTACATCCGGCAGCGAAAAAAGTAAGGGTAGCAAGTTTTCATTCTAAAACGATAGATGCTACCAGAGAGATGATGGAGGCCTGTGGTTTTTCAAACATTGCTTCCGTTGTTCCTTCTAAATTTTTTCGGCGCATCAATGAAAAAGAAACAGAAAGTTTTGAAAAAATTTATTTTTCACAGCAGCAAGTAGTTGAAAAAAAAGTATTGCTTGCTATTTAAATTAATAACATGAAAAAAGAAAAAACTCCCATCCTAATGGGAAAAGGTGATTACAATATAATAATGGATCATTTAGCACATACCGGTGGGCAAAATGCATACAGTGGCAAAGACGCTATTGAGCTGGGCAAAGAATTAAAAAAAGCCAAACTAGTAGACGCAGAAGAACTGCCTGCCGATGTGGTGCGGCTTAATTCAAGAGTAACTATCAGAGATGAAAAGGAAGGCCGCTTGCTGGAGCTGATGGTGGTTACACCAGATAAGGCAAACATTAAGGAAAGAAAAATATCTGTTCTTTCTCCAATAGGAACGGCACTAATCGGGTTTTGTAAAGGCCATAAATTAAACTGGAAAGTTCCTTCCGGTACTAAGTCATTTACCATATTGGAGGTAAGCCCTCCCGTACTTTGATCACCAAATGTAGTTTTATGTGGGGTTATAAGCCGCCGGCGCAAGTCGACGGCTTTTTTGCTTTAGCATTTGTCATTCCGGGCCTGTCTGCCGACAGGCAGGTTTGCCCCGCAAACTTTCTCTCAATATCTTCATACAATGGAGAATAAAAATGTTCAATATGGAATTGATCAATTGGTAGAAAAACTTTTTACCTGGAAAGAAAAAAGAATTGCATTGGTAACGAATGATGCTGCTAAAACTACTTCCCGCATCGCTTCTCGCATAGCATTGATTGAAAACGGTTACAATATCACCAAACTTTTTTCTCCAGAACATGGCATCCATACAAAAGGAGAAGATGGTGTGGCACAACATAACGCAACAGATATACTAACCGGCTTACCCGTTATCAGTTTATACGGAGCAAAGCTGGCACCAACCGAAGAAGACTTGCAGGATATAGATATAGTTTTGTTTGATATACCCGATATCGGTTGCCGCTTCTATACCTATTTATGGACAATGACATATGTAATGGAAGCCTGTGCCACCTGTAAAAAGAAATTAATTATTCTCGACCGACCTAATCCCATTGGCGCCTCGTTGGAAAAAGCAGAAGGCCCGATGCTGGATGAAACAAACTGTTCTTCCTTTTTAGGCCGCTGGTCTATACCTGTAAAACATGCTTGTACGTTGGGTGAGCTGGCCAATTATTTTGCCGCCACAAAGCTTAGTGGTTTGGAACTGGAAATAATAAAAGTAAAAAATTACCGGCGGCATTACACAGCGCTGCATGATTTTTCATTTGTACCCACATCACCTGCCATGACGGATATACATACTGCCATGTGCTATCCCGGTATGGGATTGCTGGAAGGTGTAAATGTAGATGAAGGCAGAGGTACGGAAACGCCGTTCAGGGTTTGTGGCGCACCGTGGATTGCAATGGCTGCCTTGCAAAAAGAACTACAAGAGCAACTGCCGGCCGTAAAAGTAAAAGGCGTTCGATACAGTGCACAGGCTGGTGTCTATAAAAACCAGTTATGCCATGGTGTAGAACTGTTTGTTACCAACGAAAAATTATTCTTCGCTGTACAAACAGGCATCATCGTATTGCAAACTTTATATAAACTATATCCTAACCAGTTAACCGAGCGGCTGTATAAAACCAATATCAACCCTTCGGGTCAACGACATCTTGATCTGCTGCTGGGTGTGAAGGATGCATTTGCAGGCATACAAAATAAAGAACCTTTTGTTACTCAGTTAAATATTGAGTGGATAAATACAATGAGTGATTATCTGTTGTATTAGTCTTTGTGCATCGTCATTCCGGACTTTATCCGGAATCTTTCTCTCAAAGTTTGTCATACCGAACGAAGTGAGGTATCTCAAACCCTTACTTAAAAAACTCCCTACACTCTTCCACCTTATCCGTATTTAAAATATCAACACCCCATTGCAACATTTGTTGCCACATATCAGGAGTATCAGGATAACCCCACAAACGAAACAGTTTTTGTTTACTATGAATAGCAACCGCAGCCTGTTCAATACCCGCCATATTATTTTTATAACTAGCATAGCCATCACCAATAAAAGCTACCCGTTCCAAGGTAGTACTATCATAGTTTTCATAAGGTCTGCCATCAAAGAAGAGTATAGGTGCATAAGTGCTCCATGCAGCTATTGGTCCTCTGTCGCCGCTGATGACGATTTGCACCGCCAGTTTATTAATTGTTCTGTCAAAAACAGAACGATGCACTTGCAGCATGGATAATAGTTTCGCCAGCACAGCTGCTCCGTTTTCTTTTATATCAATCATCAGTATGGGTGCATAGTTGGTATCGCTGCTAATGCGGCCATTATGTTTTGCAAACAGTGCCACAATCGGTTGCAGGTAGAGGCTATCAAGTGTAGGAGCCGCAGGCAGTTCTTTTGTAGCATGCGCCACCACCAGTTTATTATTATACAGATACACATCTGCCTCTAGCGAAAACACTTTGTGCCACAGTGCATTGGTAAGCGGTGCTGCTTGCTGATAATCGTTGTGAGCATGAATGAAGGCTTGCCCAATGGCAATGGATGAAAGGAAGTTGAACAACAACAAGCCGTAATATTTCATACAATAAAGATGAAGTTTCTTTTTTATTTATTCAGGGTGACTTAAATAATGAGTGAGAAATTATGTGCTGTATTAGTTTTCTTCCCTTACGGGAATAGCCGATGTGCATGATAAAAAGACCCGTAGCTACAATATGTCGAATCTAAAAGCAACGAACACCAAATCTGAAATGCTGGTGAGGAAATTTAATAAATTACATCTAAGAAGGAATTAGAAACTAATTTCCCTTATTCTGTTAATAATTTCCACTGTTTTTTGGGCTGTGTTATTTGGCACTGAAATTTTAAAATATTTAAAAGTTTCGGGATCATCATTAGTTATTGAATAGTTGTCTAATTTTTTTGTAACCTTTAAAAAAATATCATTAAGGTTAGCTATTTCTCTTTTACTTTTCGACTTTATAATAATTTGTACTTTTTCAATAAATGCATCAAACCCGGGTACGATTTTATAAAAATAGAGGTAAGTAGAAGTGGCATTTATAGTTTCTTCTGGGAACAACTCTTTTAGTTCAAACAAAAATTGATCAATCTCTGAAATTGGCGCAACGTTTTTATTTTTTAATTCGTTAGAGTAGGGACTAATGTAGTCTTCAAAATATTTATATAAAAGCGAATATTCAGGGTCATTTACTGTGTATCTTATTCCTAAATCAATTGAATGATTAGATGCGCCTTCTTGAAAATTCATACTAGTTAAAACCATTTCTTCCTCATTTAAATAAAGTTTTGTATGAAGACCTTCAATGTAAAAAATTGGAATATTTAAATTTTGAAGTATCAAAAAGTCTTTATCAATTTCTCTGACATAGAATCTGATATCTATGTTTTTGCTCTTAGCCTTTTCAAGGTTAATAATAACTTTTTTCCAACTTTTAATATTTATCCAAGGAGAAACTGAATAAAAAAAACTTTTTGCATTATATATGACAGTTGAAATTTTAGCGCCAATTTCATTAGGGTGAATTATTTCCATAAACAGCAATTAAGAATTATAATAATAAGTGATTTAATTTAAAAAAGAGAAGTTAAAATTGACATAATTAAATTTCTGTCATTCCACAAGATTTTAAATAATCAAATATTGGGTCATAAAACTCAGGCAATCTTGTTGGATCCGTTTTGTCTCCTTTAGGCACCCAAATAATTAAACCCTCTCTAGCTCTAGTTAATAATACACGGTATGTGTTTAATAGGTATTGTTGATCTTCTTTTTTGTGAACCTTTTTCCAAGTAGTGCCAGAAAAATTTTTAAAATCCCAGCTTTTAGATAATCTTCTTAAATCACTGTCCCAACAAATCCCAACCCAATCTAGTTCTAATCCTTGGACTGCAAATTCTGTTGCTATCATTTCTAAATAGTAGGAAGATCTAACATCTGTTTCGTCGTTTAAAAACCAATAGGCTTCATCTATTGCTTCTTTAACATTAATTCCATAAGATTTTAATCGAAGTCCGCCTGAACTTGCCGTTAACCCTACTCTTTTATTACCAAGAATTCTATCACGAAGCCACTTTTTTGCACAATTTAAATCTCTAGTTATGTAAAGTGGATATTTTGTAATTATTTCATTTGCTTCTAATTGAGCAAGTTCTGGTTTATTGTCAATAACTGCATTAACCCAAGTGTTTAAATGAGTTGCTCTAAATGATCTTTGACTTACAGAAAGGTGTAGGTCTTTATTGGTATTAATTAAAATATTAGTCGGCTCTTCTTGGAAAAGTTTAATCCCTGCAGTTGTGTCATCTCCAAAATATAATTGTGGAGAAATATGAACTTGCCAATTATTATATTTTGAATTAATAACTCTTCCCCATTCTGCAATTCCTGCTTCTCCAGTATTGATTTCTTGACCACCCCCAACTAGTGCAATAATTACAGCCCAATCATGTCGATCCATTATTTCAAATAGAATTTCAGCCTCTGGCCTTCTTTCAATATTAAATGGATTAGTTTCTCGATTTTTATTTCTTATGGATTTATTATAAAAATGATCAGCATCCCAACATCTTTGAGCTTCATCAAACACTACGATTCTTTCATTCGGTTTTGATTTTGACCTTAAACCTGATTTAATAAATTGGTGAAGATTCTGAATCTTTGACTTAACACTTTGTTCAGAAGATGATTTAGTAGGTCTATTTAAAATCTCACCACTATTAAATTTAATCATCTGAGTATGATAATGATCTCTGATTAAAGCCTCTTTTAAAACTTTAATTAATGGACCATTTCCAGAAAAATAAGCAGTATCACTTTCATTTCCACCGAATGCATCTTTTTCATGAACAATATTTAATCCGACCAATGTTTTACCTGCACCTGGTACACCTGTAACAAAACATACTACTTTCCTTTTATTTTGTTCTGCATCTTTTATTAAATCGATAATATAGTTTGTTACTTTAAAAATATTTTTTGACTCAGCTTCTGTTTTTGTGATTGCTTCTACTTTTTGACCAGCAAAAAGTGCTTTTGCAGCTTGGATAATTGTGGGTGTTGGATGATATTCACTTTGCTCCCATTTAATTGGATCAATAACCTGACTATTGGGATTGTGAAAACTATTAAAAGTTTTATAAATTATTGTACTTAGATTTTCCTGATTAGCGGTAAGGGATTCTTTAACATTTTTCAATGAATCGGAAGATAAATTTTTTAGTTTTTCAGTAGCAAGAGGAGCTATTAAAATTGGCACTATTATTTTATTTCGACTCTCTAAATGAAAATCAAAAAGATCTAATGCATAATCTTCTGCTTGCCTTAGATCTGAAAGTAAATATTGATCTCTATCAGTTTTATATTCTAAAACAAAAATGATATCATGTGCTAATATTACTGCATCTATTCTTCCCCCTAATCTAGGAATTTCATATTCTAAAAGGATAATCCATTTTTCAGAATCTGGAATTAATGATAATAACGAATTAACTGTTTGTTGGTATAAAGGGATCGAAATGTCCCATGCTATATTTACGTCATTAAATTGAGAAGCAAATTCGATTCCGCCTTTATTTAGTATTCCCAATATTCTATTTGGATCATCTAATACAAAATTATTAAACGAGTTACTGTAATATGCTTGCATCATTTTTTAAACTCTTTACTATTAAAAAATTCAGCAATTGACACACCAAGTGCTTTGATAAGCCGCTCCAAAATTTCAACTGAAACATTTCTTCTTCCATTTTCTACATCTGTAACATAGGTTCTATCAACATCTGCTTTTAAGCCAAGAGCTTCTTGTGATATTTCTAAATCGTTTCTCAACTCCTTTATTCGTTGCCCGACTTTGTCTTTGATGTTCATAGGTGTAAGGTCTGCTATTGTGGCTTTTAAGTCAACGGACTATAAGGGTCATATTGGAGTGTTTGATATTTGCTCAGTAGAATTACCGAACGATGCAGTGAGTGACACAACAGACGATGATAGTAGTACCCCAGCTCACCCCAAAAAAATTCCTAACTTGTATGTATGGAATTCATCAAAGCCTGTTCTGTAAAAGAACTACCCGAAGGGGCACAAAAAATTGTAGAATGCGGTGCACAGAAAGTAGCGTTGTTTCATTTTAATAAAGAGATAACCGCTATTGGCAATGCCTGCCTGCACAAAGCTGGTCCGCTGGGTTTGGGTGCTGTTACCAAAAAAGATGATGGCCACTATGTAGCCTGCCCCTGGCATGGCTGGGAGTATAATATTAAAACCGGTGCAGCACCACCGGGCTATGAAGACCAACAAGCGGTGTACGAAGTAAAGATTGAAGGCGATGATATATTAATAAGCACACTACCGGTACAGAAAGCACACCGTGCCATGCATGATATGTCGGCGATTGAAGATTTAATGAAATTGAAATATGAAACTACGCCGACATCAAAAAACATTCTGGGCATTAGCACTACCAATATGAATGATGACTTGCCAAGGTACAGCACATCGGAAGCGGCATTGGAAACAGCATTGGAATATGCTGCCGAAAAACATGGCGCAGCTACTAAAATGCTAAAGCTGCGGGAGCTGGGTTTCCGTGCCTGCGAAGGTTATTACAGTCAGCACATGAATGCCTGCACCTGGCCTTGCAGCATTACCGAAATGGAACCGAATGATGGAATGACACAAGTGTACCGGGATATGATTCTCTGGGCCGATATTATTCTGGTGGCTACGCCTATCCGTTGGGGTAATGCATCATCGCTCTATTTTAAAATGGCAGAGCGGCTAAACTGTGTGCAGAATCAGATAACACTAAAAGATAAAGTGCTGGTGAAAAATAAAGTAGCTTCTTTCATCATCACCGGCGGGCAAGATAATATTCAGGCAGTTGCCGGGCAGATGATGGTATTCTTTACCGATCTTGGTTTTACGTTTCCCCCATTTAGTTTTCTCGGCTGGAGCAGAGGCTGGACAGCGGAAGACATGGATAAGAATGTATTACAATTTAAAAAAAGCGAATACGTAAAACGTACGGCAAAAGAACTGGTAGATAATTGTGTGGATACATTACAAAGCATCAAGCATATGGATGCTTCAAAATTAAAAGCACCAAAACCACATAAGGAAGATTCGCTGAGTTTTGGAATGGATAATCCGGATATGAATGTGTAAATTAAATCAGTCTTTAATTTATTCGCAGGTAGGGTTGGGTATATTATCTTCTGGCAAAGGTATTTCGGGTTGCATAGTAGGGTTGCAAACCAAAAATTCGATAGGTTCTTCCGTAGTCGTAATCAGGCTTCTATATTTTTCTTTTAGACTGCGTTTAAATTTGCCAAGATAACCGGGTACCCGAAGATCTTGATCGTTTACAGGTATGGAGTCGATGAGGTCGTTGCCTAAGTACATCATTAGTTGCATAATCAAGAATATTGGATAGAACAAAAGAAGAAAAACTTTTGGAAACATACAAGCAGAAAACTACCCCATTTCTAAACGTAGTTTTACTAGTATTTACTTATCGGGGTGTAAAAATCAAAAGTGGTTGTTTCAAAATCATTATGGCGAATAAAATAAAGCCCGGCTGAACGGTTAAAAGCCTTAGATGGTAAACCAAAAATGCCGGCGTTAATGATGACGTTGATTAAAAAAATCATTTTCCATTTACTGCTACTGCTGGTTAGCATCCGGAAAATTTATGCATTTATCTCAATGATTATTTACAAAAGAAATAAAGGATTAATCAATCTGCTCAATCGAATTCCTAATTCCCGATAAATATCGGGATGCTGCAAATTGCCGAGTAGAATTCATGCAGCAGAAGAGTGCACCTACGCTTAAGCTTCGGTGCATAAATGCGACGCAACAGACGATAATAGTAGTACCACAGCTTGGCACAAAAAATTCTTCGCTTTTCTTTTTCGTTATGATGTTAGTAAGCAAGTTTGCTAAGCCGGTCATTCACTCCGCCAAACCATTCGTCTTTTAAAATGCTGAGTACAATGCTATCTCTACGACCGCCTTGTGAAGTAGGCATATGATTGCGTAAGATGCCTTCTTCTATACAGCCAATGGCTTTCATGGCATTAATGCTGGGTGTGTTTTTTGCATCGGCTCTAAACTCTAACCGTTCCAATCCCCACACTTCGAAGGCGAAGGTTAGTAGTAATAATTTGCAATGCCTGTTTAGTCCGGTGCGTTGAAAATTTTTTCCATACCAGGTAAAGCCTAACTGCGAAGTAATGTTTGTGGAATTAATATCGTAGAACCGGGTGCTGCCAGCATAGGCTTTTGCTTTTTTATCATAAACGATAAAGGCAAATTCTTTTTTCTCGTTCCTGTTTTTTATAGCGTTGGCTAAATAGGTTTTTAAGTTTTCTTCGCCAGCTGCGGTAACTAATCCATAGAACCAAGTATCAGGTTCGTTCAATGAAAAAGGCAATAAGTTTTCAAAATCATTTTCTTCTATTGGGCGAAGCAATACTCTTTCATTTTCTAATACAGGTTGCTGCTGAAATATATCAATATTCATTTTTTCTCTTTTTGTAATGTTCAAACACAAAATAAATAATTAATCCAACAGCAGATGCAATACTCACATCTCTTATTTCATTAATTTTTGAACTGCTGAGTAGCCAGAAAGTTATTAGTAAACCAACAATGGCAACTGCTTTGCCATACCGCACCTTAAAGTAACCGGTTTGGTCTGCTCTTTTCTTACGGAGTTTTATCAATGCAATACAAACAATAGCATAGATCATAATGCGGATAATGGCACTGATAGTGGCTGCATATAAAAATGAATTGGTAATGGAAACCAATATGGTGATGGACATAAATAATAATAGCGACCAGGTAGGCGTATTAAATCTTGGATGCACATAAGAAAATACTTTTGGAAATTGTTGCTGCTCACTTAATGCAAACGGAACTCTGGAGCCTACCAGCATAATAGCATTCAAGGTGCCGGTAATAGAAAATAAAGCACCGATAGCAATAATGGTGGCACCAGTTTTCCCAATAAACAATCCTGCCGCTTCTGCCAATGGTTTATCAGAAGAGCCAATGGTTGGCAAAGTGCCAATGCTTACAGTTTGTATTAGCACATATAGAATGGCAATAATGGTAGTTGCTAAGAGCAACGCAAATGGAAGATTCTTCGCCGGATTTTTTACTTCGCCGGAGTTAACTAACACAGATTCGAAACCACCGAATGCAAACACTAATAATAACACAGTAGAAGAAAAGGAAGAAAAACCGGGCACTTCTTTTACTTCAAAGTTGGCTGGCTCTATATAAAATAGACCAACGATAATAAATAAGAAAAGTGGTATCAGCTTGGCGATGGTAAGAACATTATTGAAACGGGTTGAGTTTTTTACACCCACATGATTGATGAATGCCAGCAGTATAGTTATAAATACAATACTGATAATGCGGGATGAAGGTTGCAAAAACCAAGGAGAGAACACAGCCAGATAAGTGATCAATAAATTAATAAGCGCAGCATAAGTGATAAACCTGGTAAGAAATAAAAGCCAGCCGGTAAGAAAAGCAGGCAATGGTCCAAAGGATGAATATGCATAGAGATAAGGCCCGCCGGTTTTATCAAAACGGCTGCTTACTTCTGCAAAACATAAGATGATAAAAAAAACAGCAACAGCACAAACTAATATGGCCGCAATGCTATAAACACCTGAAATCTTAAAAGCCTTGGAGGGCAAACCAAAAATACCGGCGCCAATGATACCATTGATAAACAATAATACCATTTCCCATTTACTGATACTGCGGTTTAGCATCCGGAAAAGTTATGCAATATTTTGTATGATTAAATGCAAAAGAAAAGAAGGAAGTTTAAATCCTTTTTATATCAGCACCGAGTTGTTTTAATCGTCCATCAATATCCTGATAGCCTCTGTCTATCTGTTCTATATTCTGGATAATACTTTTTCCTTCTGCACTTAATGCTGCTATTAATAATGCCACACCTGCACGGATGTCGGGGCTGCTCATGGTAATGCCGCGGAGCATTTGTTCTCTTTCTAAACCGATTACTACTGCACGGTGCGGATCGCAGAGTACAATTCTTGCACCCATATCAATCAACTTATCTACAAAGAACAAACGGCTTTCAAACATTTTCTGATGAATAAGAATAGAACCTTTTGCTTGTATTGCTGTTACGAGTACGATACTTAATAAGTCAGGCGTAAATCCCGGCCATGGATGATCGTAAATAGTCATTACCGAACCATCCAAAAAAGTTTGTATTTCATAACTTTCTTGAGCTGGGATATGAATATCATCTCCATTAAAATTCATTTGTATGCCCAGTTGTTGAAACTTTTCTGGAATAATGCCAAGATGATTGATGCCAGCACCTTTAATAGTAATATCACTTTGCGTCATAGCAGCAAGACCGATAAAAGAACCTACTTCAATCATATCGGGCAACATAGTATGCGAAGTGCCGCCGAGATAATCAACCCCTTCTATTATTAGTAGATTGCTACCAATACCACTTATTTTTCCACCCATTCTAGTAATCATGTTGCATAGTTGCTGAATGTATGGTTCGCAGGCTGCATTGTAAATAGTGGTAACACCAGATGCCATAGATGCTGCCATTACAATATTGGCCGTACCAGTTACAGAAGGCTCATCTAACAATAATGAAGTGCCTTTCATTTTATTTCCTTCAAGATGGAAGAAGCCATCATCATGATAAGTGTAAGTGGCACCTAGTTTTTCGAAACCGATGATATGTGTGTCTAATCGTCGCCTTCCTATTTTATCGCCACCGGGTTTTGGTATAAATGCTTTTTTAAATCTTGCGAGCATCGGTCCGGCAAACATTACAGAGCCACGAAGCTTTCCGCTTTTCTTTTTAAATGCTTCGCTGTGCAGGTAATCAATATTTACATTATCTGCTTTGAAAGTACAAGTGTGGCGGCTGCTACGGTTAATTGTTACATTCATTTCGCCAAGCAGCTCAATCAATAAGTTTACATCAATGATGTCGGGAATATTATTGATAGTAACTTCTTCCGGCGTAAGCAATACTGCACTTATAATTTGCAGGGCTTCGTTCTTAGCTCCCTGCGGAATTATTTCTCCTTGTAATTTTTTACCACCTCTTACTTCGAATGAATGCATGTTGATTTGAAAATTTGGAAATGATACGATTTGGTAATTGATTAAGTAGTGAAATGTTATTATGCAAAGTAAAACAATTGAGCAGCCTTTATTCTAAAAAAAATGGCTGACCGAAGAACCGATCAACCACTAAACTTATTTTAAATTAACCAATTAGCTAATCAACGAATTAACAAATCAGATCAATATCTTTTCTTCTTAAATCCTCCACCACCGCCACCTCTAGGGTCTCTGCCGCCACCTCTTGGATCTCTGCTACCACCGCCTCTGTTATCTCTACTTCCACCTCTATTATCTCTGCTACCACCTCTGTTATCTCTACGACCACTGCCGCCACGGGTCTCTTGCTGTGGACGGAAAGCTTTTACATATGGTGTATTGGTGAAAGTAAGTTGCCCTTTTGTTATTACGTTTAATTCGCTTTGTATAGCATCATCATGCACTATTTCATGATGCCAGTTGTTGTAAGCTAGCTTCATATAGTAGGCTATCGCATTGGAAAGACCCAGTTTTTTTTCAGGATCTTCTTCGTTTAATGCTTTGTCAATTATCATTTCAAGGTTTTTACCAAGATGCGAAAATTTAGGATTACTGCTTGGGTAAGGAAGTGGATCAGGCTTTGCCTTCAGTGTTTCCCTAGTTGGGATAGGATAAGGCGATTTTACATCTAACGTAAAATCAGATATTAAGAAAAGATGATCCCACAGCTTGTGCCGGAAATCTTCTACATTTTTAAGATGAGGATTTAAAAACCCCATCAACTCAATAACGGCATTTGCATTGCGTTGCCGACGTTCGGGGTCTTCGATGGTCATTATGTGTTCTACCATTTTTTGTACATGACGACCATACTCTTTCATTATTAAATGATTCCGAGTGGTGTTGTACTCCATGTTGTCTAAATCTTGCATATAGGCAAATGTAATAAAGAGTTGATTAGTTTACAAGTCGGAGAATCGAACTCGGTTCTGTTTATCAGAAAAGAACGGAACAAAGTTCCGTTTACCGGAAAAAGAAAGGGGTCTTGGATAAGACCCCTTTTACAAGCCACCATCCTCTTCCACCTAAGAGGTCATTTAATGAAAAGTTGATTGACACTATATAAGTGGCTCGTTACGTCCGTCACCCTAACCCAATACATCCCTTTTTGTAACGATGTTGCCAACTGATAAAAAGAACCCGATACTGCTATTTCTTTGCTCACTACTTTTTGTGCCTGCGAATTAAAGATTTCAATTATCTTTTTTTCGTCCTGAATATTATCAAATTTGATACCAATAATGCCATTTGAGGGGTTTGGAAACAGAATAAAACTTGTAGACTGGGAATTTTTCAGCGTAACTGTACGTATATCTGAAAAACGACTGTATCCACTTGCATATACCTGCCTTATTCTGAAATAATACACTCCTTCTCCTTGCTGCCTTGCTGTAAACGGAAACTTATATGAAACATTTATTTCATTTGAGCCTTCCACTCTCCCTTGATTAATAAAATGAGTGCCATCTGTGCTCATTTCCACTTCATAATGGTAATCCGGGGATTCAGGTTCCTGCATTTCAGACCAAACTAGCGAAGCTTTATTATCTGTCTGCTTATCTATGCGAAAATTGGTAATACTTAACGGCAAAATCAAGCCAGTGCAAGTACAATATTCAAAACGAAAGCGAACCAATGCTGATGTGGCAACAGTGCTGTTATAATTACCACCAGTGCAGGATATATTGGTAAAAGCAGTAATGTTATACTGATACGTTACACTATCATGCCCATAAAACTGGAAAAGAGAATCGGAATTAGTAATAGTTGCACAAGTAGTTACAGCATTCAATAATGTGTCTTTTGAAATAGCAACAAAATCCGGTCCGGCACCCAATGGTGCAGTAGACGGTCCTAGTGCATATGATCCATAATGATGATTGATGCTATTTGTTAGCGGAGCAATAAGACCCGGTCCTGTAATCTGGTCGGTACGTATATAATATATATCGGCTGTTTGCGCCGAAGCGGAATTGTTTTCTACACTTACCGAATCTACAACACCAGTAATGGAAATACATATTCGCAAACAGGTAAGCAATCCATCATATGGATCAGCTTGTGGAAACTTTACGAATAATGTATTAATGCCTGGCGGTGTAGCAATTGTTGTGTCGTAAGCCACTTGTCCGGAAGGGTAACCAACAGGGCATTGAGCTTTTAGCGTTTTGTAGCTAATCAGTTGTAATGTTAATAAAATAAGCCCCTGAGAAATGCGTAAGTAAATATTATTCATCGGTTTTGGTTTTGGATTACTCTTAATAGTTAGCGATATAAAAGTAGTGGCGTTATATAAAGTACACAAGTGTAAAAGTGACTGGTTTTTAAACTGGTAATTAATGAATATCCACAGTAATAATGCATGCTTAATTGTCCATTGCTGCGATAGTAAATCGATGCCGTAAAATTTGAAATAGTTTTTTTACAGCTTCTTTTTTGAAAGATGAATTACGCAGTAGTTATTACAAGCAATACCTTTGCTCACATTCATGACTATTGCGATTAATACGAGGTTTATGTTTTCTGGTCAACTGGAAGGCAATGGTAGTTTTATCTATGAAACTTTTACAAGGATAGCCAAACAGCATCCTGAACATGAGTTTATTTTCATCTTCGATCAGCCGTTTGATGAAGCATATATTACCAGCGAAAATATTATTCCTGTTGTTGCAGGTCCCGCAGCAAAATATCCTTTGCTATGGAAATATTGGTACGACATTAAAATACCTGCTCTTTTAAAAAAATATAAAGCGGATATCTTTGTGTCGCCAGATGGATTTTGTTCACTAAAAACAAAAGTTCCGCAATGTATTGTATTGCATGATTTAGCTTTTTTGCAGCAGCCTTTATTTATAAAAAAATCTCATGCAGCCTGGTTAAAGAAATCAACAGCAAAGTTTTTAAGCAAAGCTGCTACAATAGTAGCCACCACTACCTATTTAAAGCAAGAGCTAATTGAAAGGTTTGCAGCAGATGATGCAAAGATTGAGGTTGTGTATGGTGCAGGTAGCAACTTATATAAGCCTCTATTAACAGATAATAAGAATGAAATAAAAAATAAATACACCGACGGGAAGGAATATTTTATTTATGCTGGTTCAATTGCTGCTGATAAAAACCTGATGATGCTGCTAAAAGCTTTTTCAGTGTTTAAGAAGCGGCAACAAACAAATATGAAATTGGTTTTGACGGGGAAGGTGGCAGCAACATACGAATCGTTCAAAAAAGATTTACAATCGTATAAATATCGAAATGATGTGCTGCTATTGGAGAATTTGCCAACAAATGAATTGGTAAATATAATGGGAGCTGCTTATGGGTTTATTCATGCTTCACTGGTTGAAACATTTGTGGTATCGGTTATTGAAGCTATGCAATGCGATGTGCCCGTAATTGCTGCTGCAACAAATTCCCTGCAAGAAATAATAAATGATGCTGCCATTTTTGTAGATGGTGCCAGCCATACTGCTATTGCAGAACAAATGATGTTGCTTTATAAAGATGAAAGATTACGAAACGATCTTATTATAAAAGGAAGAAAAGTAGCCGCCAACTATAACTGGGATACCACTGCTAATCTTTTGTGGAAGAGTATTCAAAAAGCCATCGGCTGATTTCATTTACCTTTGCCCCCTTTAATAAATTAATATATGAACAAATCGACAATTACAATAGATGTGGTAACAGATGAAAACCGTGTGCCGAGTTCCATTTCCTGGAGTGCAACCGATACCGGTGCCGAGAATGCACAAAATGCAAAAGCCATGATGATTTCTTTCTGGGACAGTGCAGATAAAGCGGCTTTACGTATCGACCTTTGGACAAAAGATATGATGGTGGACGAAATGGCTGATTTCTTTTTTCAAACCATGATGACAATGGCAGATACTTATGGCCGTGCCACCAAGTACAATGAACAAGTAGAAGAAATGAAGAAATTTGCGCATGATTTTTACGAGAAGTTCAAAGCAAAGCAACTGAAAGAAAATAAAGCTGATTAATAAAGGAGATTAGAAGTCAGACTAATTATTTTCAATTAATTAATAATGAAATTTCAATACTATGAGTCTCGAACAAAAAATAATGACAGACCTGAAAGCAGCCATGATAGCTAAAGATGAAGCGGCTTTAAGAAGTCTGCGTGCCGTGAAGGCAGCTATCTTATTAGCTAAAACTGCAGAAGGTGCAGGTGGAGAGTTGAAGGAAGATGAAGAAATGAAATTGTTGCAAAAACTGGTAAAACAAAGAAAAGATTCGCTTGAAATATTTCAACAACAGAACAGAGCTGATCTTGCTAAAAAAGAAGAAGAGGAAATTGCAGTAATAGAAAAATTTCTTCCAAAACAACTATCGGCAGAAGAAGTAAAAGCAGCAATAGAAAAAATAATAACCGCAGTTGGAGCCACATCGCCTGCAGATATGGGGAAAGTAATGGGTGCTGCTACCAAAGAATTAGCAGGCAAGGCAGACGGAAAAACAATTTCAGGTTTAGTGAAAGAGTTGTTATCAAAAAGCTGATTAGCCATAAGATAGTAATATCTGTTGCTATCAGCCGTTATCCTTCAAATATATAAATGCTGTTAGACATCATATTTGCTGTGCTTATTGTTTTCGCTGTATTGAAAGGATACCAGCGGGGATTAATAATCGGTCTGTTTTCGTTGATCGCCGTTATTATTGGTTTAGCAGCTGCTATGAAGTTGTCAGTTGTAATAGCAGACTATTTAGGCAAAGCAGTAAATATCTCTGATAAATGGATGCCTGTTGTATCTTTCGCAGTAGTTTTCTTATTAGTTATTTTATTGATACGATTGGGTGCAAAACTCATAGAGAAAACAGTAGAAATGGCAATGATGGGCTGGTTGAATAAAATTGGCGGAATAATATTGTTTGCTGCTATCTATATTACTGTGTTTAGTGTTCTTGTTTTTTATGCAGAACAGCTAAAATTATTACAGCAGGATACTATTGATAAATCAGTTGCTTACTCTTTTATACAACCTTGGGGACCAAAAGCAATCAATGGATTTGGATCAATTGTACCACTTTTCAAAGACATGTTTTCAACACTAGAGCATTTTTTTGATGGTGTTGCTACCAATATATCAGGCAAATAGCTTTTCTATTAAAAAGGGATATTGTATATTACTGATGTAGAATTTTTAGCATTCAAAAAAACAACTTACTAAAACAAGCCTCTGTCGCTTATATTTGTCCTGATTTGCATTGTTTTACGTAGCAATCTGCTGATTTTTTACTTAAAACGATTATTTTGCAACCACGACAACCGGCTTGCCCGGTAAGCGACCAAGAATAACCAAATATGGAGTACGAAATTAAAGAACAAAACAAGTTCAAATTTATTGAAGAGGGTACTGGCGAACCGCTGGTAATGCTGCATGGATTGTTTGGTGCTTTAAGCAATTTTAAATCACTGGTTGAATATTTCAAACAGCATTATAAAATTGTTGTTCCAATATTACCCTTGCTTGACATGGATATTCTGAACACATCTGTTGGCGGATTAGCAAAATATGTCCATAAATTTATTGAAGCAAGAGATTATAATGGAATTCATTTATTGGGCAATTCATTAGGTGGTCATGTAGCCCTTGTGCACACATTGAAGCATCCTGAAAGAATAAGATCATTAACACTTACTGGAAGTTCAGGCCTTTTTGAAAACGGTATGGGAGATAGTTATCCAAAGAGAGGTGACTATGAGTTTATCAAGAAAAAAACAGAGATAACATTTTACGATCCTGCTATGGCAACTAAAGAATTGGTGGATGAAGTGTATAGCATGACTAATAACCGCATCAAAGCCATTAAGATAATTGCATTGGCTAAAAGTGCCATCAGAAATAATTTAGGAGAAGAACTAAATCAAATAAAGCAGCCAACATTACTGGTTTGGGGAAATAATGATACGATTACTCCACCATTTGTAGCAAAGGAGTTTAATAAACTTATTCCCAACAGTGAGTTACATTTTATTGATAAGTGTGGTCATGCTCCAATGATGGAAGTACCGGATGAATTTAATGCCATACTGCATAAATTTTTGAAAAAACTCAACGAGCCTGCATCGATTGCCTGATTGTTGATGTCTTAGTACTGAAAACAAAGCCACTATCCATGTTAATCCGTGAATTAATATCTCAATTACTACCTTCTGTACATCTTACAGACAAGGTGTATCAGGTGTTGCAACACATGAATGATAATCAGGTTGTTCATTTACCTATAATCGAAGGAGAAAAATATATCGGACTAATAAGTGAAGATGATCTGCTGATGGCTGAGAATGATAATGATCCGTTGGAAGTATTACAACAATCTTTTTCTACAGAATCAGTAAAGGAAGACGAACATTTTTTGAAAGCAGTACAATTAGCTGGAGAAAATGGTTTAAGTATTGTTCCTGTTGTATCAGATGAGAATGAATTGACAGGTGTGGTTTCCTATAACGAATTGCTTAAATACGCTTCATCATTCATGAGCTTGAATGAACCCGGTGGTCTGATTGTACTTGAGATAGCCAGCAATAATTATTCTTTCAGTGAAATAAGTAAGCTGGTAGAACAAAATGATGCACAGATTACCCAACTAAATACTTCTAATGACGGAGAAACAGGAATGATGCAGATAACCATTCGCATCAATAAACCCGAAGTATCTGATATCGTTGCAACTTTTCAGCGATATGATTATTCGGTAAAATATTTTATCGGAGAGGAAATGTATGAGAATGAACTGCGGAGCAACTTTGATAATCTCATGAATTACCTGAAAATATAATGCCTGTTTACAATTGTAAACAATTCAATAATCCGGCTAAATTAGTTGCCTTATCTCATCAATAGTTATGCGGCTGGACACAAAATATTTTTGCTTACTTATTATTATACTGTTGTGCAGTTGTATAGTAGTTGCCCAAACAGATCCTGTTACATCAGTTCCGGATAGCATTGCTATGCAGCCAACAGCTACAATAATTGAAGTTGGTGCTATTGAAATTACAGGAAATAAAAAAACAAAAGGATTTATAATACTCAGGGAAATTCCTTTTAAAACAGGGGATACTTATCCATTAGATGTGTTAGTGAAAAAATTTGAAGATGGCAGACAACAATTAATGAACACTTCACTTTTTCATTCTGTAACGATAGCGGCTAAAAATTTTGAAGGGGCTAAGATCAATGTTAGTATTACCGTTATAGAAAGGTGGTACTTGTTTCCTATTCCTTACTTCAAGCCTGTTGACAGAAATATTAATCAATGGATCGTTGAACAAAAAGCAAGCCTGAGTAGAGTAAACTATGGAGCTAAGCTTTTATATAATAATGTTACTGGAAGAAATGATAATCTTCGATTCAATATTATAAATGGTTACACCAAACAACTTTCATTCGGCTATAACAGACCCTACATTGATAAAAAATTAAAATGGGGTGCCAGAGTTTCTTTTGAAGCAGGGAAAAACAAAGAAATAAATTATAACACGGTTCAGAATAAACAGGTTTTTTTAAAAGATGAAGATAAATTCACCAGAAGGTTTATTAAAGCTTACGCAGAAGTATCATTTCGTAAAGCTATTAAAGCCCGCCATAGTTTCGGAATAGGATTTAACCGTGAAATGGTCAGCGACACGATAGCTTTGTTAAATCCCTCTTATTTTAATTCAGGAAGAACCAGTATTTCTTTTCCCGAAATAAATTACACATTCAGTTACTTTGACTTTGATTATATTCCCTATCCTACAAAAGGTTATGCAGTACAGCTATCCGTTGGAAAAAAAGGATTCAATAAACTATTGGATGTTTGGGGGTTTGAAGCAAAAGCATCTGCAAGTTGGCCCCTTTCTAAAAAAACATTTTTTAATTTAACAACTGTAGGCAGCCTTAAACTACCTTTTAAACAGCCTTATTTCAATCAGCGAATTTTAGGTTATGGTGATGCTTATCTTCAGGGTTACGAATACTATGTGGTGGATGGAGTAGCAGGTGGAGTTATAAAGTCAACGTTAGCCAGAGAATTTTTAAATTTTAAAATCAAGATTCCGACAAAAAAGGGAAAAGAACCGGAGCGGATACCTGTACGCATATTTGGAAAACTTTATGGCAATGCAGGCTATGCTCACAATCCACAACCCGGTGAAAATTCCCTATCAAACAAAATGCTTTATTCTGGCGGTTTTGGAATTGACATTCTCACCCTTTATGATGTAACTTTCAGATTGGAATACAGCTTTAATGCAATAGGTCAAAACGGATTATTTTTGCACCGAAAAACTATTTTCTAAACATCTGCCAGAATAAAATAGTATAAAACAATTTGAATGAAAGCAGCGATTTACAGTAGAGTAATGGTGGCGGATCAGCAAAAAGATGTTCAACTTTTTTTTGATGAGTTAACAAAGCAGAAAATTCAACCCGTTGTTTTCCGTGATTTTTTTGAACAAATAAAGGATTCCGTTCATTTGCCGGCAGATACCGCTAAATTTTCCAGGGCTGAAGAACTGAGTGACGAAATAGAATTTATTATCAGCCTTGGTGGCGATGGAACTTTATTGGATACCATTACATTAATACGAAATAAGCCTATCTCCATAATGGGGATCAATTTTGGCCGGTTAGGGTTTTTAGCTAGTATTGGTCGGGAAGAGTTGCAAACGGCAGTAAAAGCAATTGCCAACCGCACTTATTTGAAAGATACCCGATCGTTAATACATGTGGATGCAAGTATTCCAATGTTTGGTAATGTTCCATACGGATTAAATGAATTTTCGATTCATAAAAGAGATATTGATTCGATGATAAAGATTCATACTTATCTGAATGGCGAATTTTTAAATAATTATTGGGCAGATGGATTGATAGTGGCTACACCAACTGGTTCTACCGGATATTCGTTAAGCTGTAACGGGCCAGTTGTTTTCCCTGATTCTGGCAATTTCGTAATAACACCAGTGGCGCCGCATAATTTGAATGTACGCCCCATTATCGTACCAGACAATAACATTATTTCTTTCGAAATCGAATGTCGGTCCGATCAGATTATCTGTTCTCTTGATTCCCGAAGGGAAATAGTGGATAAAAACGTTCAATTGGCTGTAAAAAGAGAGGCGTTTGATGTGAATCTGGTTAGGCTGAGCGAAAACAATTTCCTACAAACACTTCGCAATAAACTTACTTGGGGACTTGACAAAAGAAACTAATTACTACCTCCTGAATAAGAAATTAATTACTTTTAGCGTTCTAATGTACTCCGGACAATTTTTAAAAAGTTATGATGAAGAAGATTATTGGAAATATACTGGCTTTAGCTGTATTGATTTGTAGTTGTAGCCAACTAAAAGCACAAGAATCCGTAGTTCAGGAAGGTGAATTTGGTATAGGCTTGGGTAGCGGCCACTATTTTGGCGACTTGAATACCAGAGCAAGCCTAAACAGGCCCAAAATGGCGGCAAGTGTTTTCTTCCGTAAAAATCTTGGAAATTATATAGCGGTGCGTCTTGGAGCAAGTTATGCTCAGCTTGGTTATTCAGATAAGTACAATGATTTTAATAAGCAGATGTTCACCCGCAATCTGAGCTTTAATAGCAATGTTTGGGAACTTAGTTTACAGGGAGATTTTAACTTCTTCCGCTTCATGCCAGGCGAACCTGATTATAGTTTTACCCCTTATATCACTTTTGGTGCAGGCATATTTACCTACGATCCATATGCATATTTGAGGGATGAAAAAATCTTACTTCGTCCTTTAAATACGGAAGGTCAAGGCAGCACACTTTACCCAGATAGAAAGCCTTATAGCTCAATGGCTATCAGTATTCCTTTCGGCGGCGGCATAAAATATGCTTTCAACGACAGAATTAATATAGGGTTTGAAGTATTATACAGGTTTACCAATACTGATTATTTGGATGATGTAAGTACAACCTATGTAGATCAGGCGGTTTTTCCTCCAAATCCTGATGGCAGCCCCTCTAATGCCTTACTTTTAAGCGACAGATCTTATGAATTGGGTGCACCTATTGGTATACCAAACAGGCAGAGAGGTAACAGCAAGCAAAATGACCATTTTGTAACAGCTATGTTTCATGTTACATTCAACCTGCAGTCATATAAGTGTCCTACTGCTAATTAAAAAAATCTCTTTAAAACTACCCGCAAGGGTTAGCATATAGGTAAGATCATCGGTTAAATTTGTTGTGCATTAAACCAGTACCTTAATGTTCGGGTCTGTATAAAAACATTATCTAACTATAAATTAAACTTTATGCGTCTAAGAAATTTTTTATTTGCCTTGCTGGCTATATCTCTTTTAAGTTTTTCTACTCAAAAACTAGGAAATGAAACACCTGGCGATTGGTTTTTTCTAGGAGATAAGAATGTGAGCTTCGGAGCAGATCATGATGTAATCAATTTTGGAAACTGGAAAGATGATGTTCGCCAGTTAAAATTGAAAATAACAGACGGCCCGTTGAAAATGTATGATATGAAAATACATTTCGACAATGGTACTGTGCAAGATGTGCAGCTAAGAAACAGGTTTGCCCAAGGTAGCGAAAGCCGTGTTATTGAACTTACTGGCGGTTTGAGACATTTATCTAAAATTGAATTCTGGTATGAAACTAAAGGTTTCAAAAGAGGAAGATCTAGAGTAGCTATATGGGGTAAAAATTAAGAAAACTCATTTTTTGCCAACATTAACTTCATTTATATTGAAAATGCCCCAAAAGGGGCATTTCTTTTTTTGTAAAACAAGCCATAATACCTGTAATCATGATTACCTTTGTGCCCCCGTTTTATGCCGCAATTATTAGAAAAAATAGATAAAAATTCACTTCCCCGTCATATTGCCATTATAATGGATGGAAATGGTCGTTGGGCGAAGGAGCAAGGCGAAGACAGGCTTTTTGGTCATTATCATGGTGTAGAGAGTGTTCGTAACATTGTAGAAGGCTGTGCAGAGCTTGGTGTAGAATACTTAACACTCTACGCTTTTTCTACAGAAAACTGGGACAGGCCGGAATATGAGGTGGCTGGACTTATGGAATTGCTGGTAAGCACTATTCGTAAGGAAGTAGAAACATTGAATAAAAATAAGATTCGGCTGCATGTAATTGGCGATATGAGTATGTTGCCAGATTTTGCCAAAAAAGAGTTGAACGAAGCTTTAGAAATTACAAAAGTGAATACAGGCCTAAATCTTGTAATGGCACTCAGCTATAGCGGTAGATGGGAACTGGCAAATGCGGCAAAAGAAATAGCAAAGGAAGTAAAGGAAGGAAAGTTGAGAGTGGAAGATATAAACCAGGAAACATTACAGCAGTTCTTATGCACTGCTCATTATCCTGATCCGGAACTGATGATTAGAACAAGTGGTGAGTTCAGAATCAGCAATTTTTTGCTTTACCAGCTGGCATATGCCGAATTATATTTTACAAATGTCCGCTGGCCCGATTTCAGAAAAGCAAACTTGTACGAAGCAATAATTGATTTTCAAGGAAGAGAGAGGCGGTTTGGAAAGACGGGGGAGCAGATCGCTGAAACAAACAAAGCTCTATAACCCTGAAAGCCTTGTTATCAGTGATTTTCTTTTAACAAACAGTTTCAATATTTACGTTTAATTTGCCGCCTGACCATAACGCAGGCTATTATATAAATCGCAGAAAACAAACAATTTAAGTCCCACAAAGTGGGTATTGAATACCAGAACAAAATTTATGCAAAGACTTCTATCCAGATTTAGCGTTACAATGATTATAGTTGTAGCCTCAGTATTCAACTCATTTGCACAAGACGGAGACACTACAAAACCAACTTCATTAGACCCAAAGCTTATTGAGTGGACAAATGCGAGAGTGCCGAGAGAGTACACAATTGCCGACTTAAAAGTTACAGGTATTAAACACTTGGATACTTCCATTGTTTATTCTATTGCCAATTTAACTCCCGGCGATAAATTCATGCACCCTGGGTCAGATATTTTTGCGAAATCTATAGCAAATCTTTGGAGGCAAAAGCTATTTTCTAATGTAGAAATTTATGTTACAAAAGTTGATGGAGACAGGGTTTGGTTAGAACTAAGTGTAGCAGAAAGGCCTCGTTTGGGTAATTTTAAATTTACCGGAATCAGTAAAGCAGATGCAGAAGAACTGGCAACAAAAGCATCACTTGCCAAACAGACAATCATTACAGAAAACACCCGCCGGAATATTGTGGAGATTGTTACAAAGTTTTATACCGAGAAGGCATATAGAAATGTAAAGGTTACAATTGATGAAAAGCCGGATCCGGCGTTTGCAAATTCTAACCAGATGACCATTGATATAGTTAAAGGAAATAAAATCAAGATTAATGAAGTTGGTTTTTATGGCAATGAAAATGTAGACGGGCTTCGTTTGAAAAAGCAAATGAAGGGGACGAAAGAAATGTCGAAATTCACTCTTAAAAAGGATGAAGCAAAAAGTCCGTATGGTGATACTAAACCTTATACATTTGGCGATTACTCGAAGGATTGGGGGTTTCTTTCTTTAAGTAAAACCAAAAGATTACTTGACCCATGGTTTCGCTTCAAGCTATTTAGTGGAGCAAAATTTGATCAAAAGAAATTTGAAGAAGATAAAGAAAAACTACTTGATTATTACAATTCCCTTGGATACAGAGATGCACAAGTCGTTAAAGACACATCTTACCTAACCAAGAATGGCAATCTGAATATTGATATAAAAGTTGATGAAGGCAAGCAATACTATTTTGGCGATATAGTATGGAAGGGAAATGCAAAATATTCTGATTCAATCCTAAACATAATTTTAGGAATCAACAAAGGCGACATTTATAATGTCGGCATCATGAACAGAAGACTAGGCAAAGAAGCTGCACAAGATGGTGGTGATATCAGCGGCCTATACATGGATGAAGGGTATTTATTTTTTAGAGTAGAGCCTGTAGAAACTGCGGTATATAACGATACGATTGATTACGAAATAAGAGTGACAGAGGGGCCGCAGGCAAGATTGAAAAATGTAACTATTGCCGGAAACGAAAAAACTAAGGATTATGTAATTCGTAGGGAATTAAGAACTACACCGGGAGAACTGTTTAGTCGTTCAGATTTAATTCGTTCACAAAGGGAATTAGGGAATCTGCAATTTTTTAATCAAGAAACTATTGATCCGGGTGTAGTACCTAATGCCGACGATGGCACAGTGGATATCAACTGGAAGTTGGAAGAAAAATCTTCAGATCAACTTGAGCTTTCTGCCGGCTGGGGCGGTGGAATTGGTCTTACCGGTACATTAGGCGTAACGTTTAATAATTTTTCCATCCGGAATATCTGGAAAAAATCTGCTTGGGATCCGTTACCAACAGGTGATGGGCAAAAACTAAGTTTAAGAGTGCAGTCGAATGGCCGAGCCTTTAGGTCGTATAGTTTTTCGTTTACTGAACCTTGGCTAGGTGGTAAGAAAAGAAATTCACTTACAATAGGATTTAATAATAGTAAGTACTCAAATGCATTTGATCCGTTTACCGGGCAGATAGACAGAGCAAGATCTGATACAAACTTTCTGAAAGTAAATGGTATTTCAGTTTCGTTAGGCAAGCAATTAAAATGGCCGGATGATTATTTCAGT
>Ga0209476_10000069_pt1 | contig 66628 bp, 69 predicted proteins | sample KloWWTrecipitate_FD_187179 | JGI IMG/M metagenome (GOLD analysis project Ga0209476, IMG submission 187179) | Active sludge microbial communities from Klosterneuburg, Austria, studying microevolution and ecology of nitrifiers - Klosterneuburg... | ecosystem: Engineered > WWTP > Aerobic digester... | reverse complement strand
TCCGATAAAAAGTTTAGTTATACTGGCAGCTTTTGAAATTGTGCCCGGCACAAAATCAATATTGTTTGAAATATCTGCCTTGCCGACAGCGCCTACCCAAGTTCCTTTTGAATCATTTATTAATAGTGAGATGCCAGGAAGCCCTTTGCGTTTGTATTTATCAAGTAATGATCTGAAAGCTACATTTTTTGGATGTATATTACTACTGTCAACCCAAGGAATCTCTTGCCCAATGGTTGTTGTCATTACTACCTGAGCTTTTCTACAGGATGAAATGGCGATAACTATGACTAGTAGGATAAATAATATTCTCATAAGTTTATTTTAAAAGTTAGGGAAGGTGTCATCTTGGTGTAGAGCTGGTTATTTTGAAGAACCTGTGAAGGTTGATTTTTTACCGATAAGCTGATAGCTTTTCGTTTATTTTTTCCTGCTGAAATAAATAAGGGAATACTACCTCCAATTGAAATGATTCCAAGGACTGTGAGTACCTCTCCTGAGTTATTTTTTTTAGCATCTTGTTCAAACAGGTTAACAATTCCATTTTCTAGAATGGTTGAAAGACCTGCTCCAATCAATATTGCTCCGCCACTCAAAAGTATTGTTCCGGTTATTATCTGACTTTTACTTTTTTTTAAATATTCTTGTTTTGTTACTTCCATTTTTGGTGCTTCAATCTGTTGATTAAAGGCTTTAGTCAGGATTGAAAAAAATGCTAGCAAGAAAATTAATTTTTTCATGTTATTTTTTTTTGGTTGGTTATTTTGATTTGATAAGTCCGATCATAAAACTGTTATAAGGAAGTAGTGGGACATAAGATTTTACAAATGGAAACTGGAGCCGTTGCTGGTATGATGTGAATACTCTTATTGTCTTTGCTGCGGTATGGTTTAAAACGTAACTAAAGCCTATGGCGTAAGTTGCCATGGCCTGCATTCTTCCAATACCTTTGTTATTCTCATATTCACCCTCTTCATTAAGTTTTAATTTGGCTGTTGCAGGAATGGAGTGCATATAACCTGCTCCAATTGAAGTTTCTGCTGCTAATCGGGAGTTGAATTTATACCTGTAACCAAAATTTAGATAAAGGGGTAAACCATGCTGCACAAAACGATGATAGAAATAACCCATTTTAACTTCACCAAACCATTCATGTTTTTCTTTTGGCTTAAGAATTCTACCATACCCTATCTCTAAACCAGGATGAATAGTTTCTTTTAATAATCCGGAAAACTTCTCAAAGGGTATTGCATTCTGTGTTGTAAAGAAAGCAGCGCTTACATAAGTTTGCCTTTGTGCACTTGCAATAATTACAGATGCCAAAATCACTAATGTTATTAATAAATGTCTCATAACTTTTATTTTTAATTTAAAGGATTACTTGTACACACCGGATTGCATATTTTTCAGGTTCTTTTCAATATCATGCCCTCTATTTTTTTCTTCAATGTAAGACTGGTCTCTTACAACTATTTTCCCATACATATCCATTGAAACAGTATTACTTGATTCAAATATGTTTGTATATGCATTGTATTTGTTCCATCGCCCTACATTTTCCCAGACAGGTTCATAACAATAGTCCAGAAATAATTTTCGGCTTGGGTATCCGCCAACAGCAGCTTTTTTTAGAAATAAACCCGGTTTTGTCATCACCCAACTTTCGCATGCATAAACTGTGGGTTTATTGAGTAGTTCCCCTAAAGCAATCATTAAAGAATCACCATTCATTCTTGTTGTGTCTTTATAGTCAATAGATGAACGGGTATATGTAGCGCCACCATAACAGGATCCAATGACAACCATAGTCTCTTCATCTACAAAAGGAATTAGTTCTTTGAATGGTTTATTGATACATGAGTCTTTTAATGTTAAATAGCTGTATTCATTACTGCCAATAAAGAATAGGGAGTACCCTTTTTTATACATGCCATGTGAATCAAACCAAATTGTACCTATCCTTGCGTTGTATTTATTCAGACTGTACATAACTTCTGCACTCATTTGTTCTCCATTTTTTGCAATAATGGAAACAAATTTTGATGGACGGAATAAGCCTTTAAGCTTTGTTCTAAAAATATTGAACCGAGTTGATAGATCAAGTTTCCCTTTTTTTCTTTTAGAAATAATAAAGAAGTTCAATTGCTTTTTCTTTTCTTTCGCATCATCCCGAATATCTTCAATTTGGAATCCAGCTATTTTCTTATTTTGCTGAGCATTACTTTTAGAGCTGGCCGCTAGTAAAAAAGCTACTGACAAGATTATGTTTAGTGTTTTCATGATTGTTGGTTTTGATTTTCAATTCAAACTTATCTTACTATAAAACAGATTTAAAATGGAAACAAGAGACTTACTCGGCAACTTTGGTAGATAACCGTTCAATTAATGTTTTGGAGCATTGAATTTTAAGATATCTACATCTAAGTAGGTAAAATGGCGATCATGTCTGGTGGATTCCATAATTGAATTTTTGGTTTTACGGATTTTCCGTAATTTTCTTTTAGAATGGAATCCAACCAACTGCAACAACAACTCTTTAGCTTTCTTAAAGAATGTATTCCTCCACACCTGTCGCTTGTGGAGGAGTTGTGCGATTTGCTTAATCTAAGCCATGATAGTGTTTACAGAAGAATAAGAGGAGAAAAGCCAATTTCACTAGCAGAGTTAAAAATTATTTGTGAAAAATACCATATTTCACTTGATCAGCTTTTGCAACTAGAAAATGAATCTGTATTATTCGACGCACCCGGATTGAATGTTATGCCTGCTGAGTTTTCAGATTATTTGAATGCCGTACTTAATCAATTCAAATATTTTAATTCTTTTACTACAAGGGAAATGCACTATTTGTGTAAAGATTCAACAATTTGGAATTTTTACTTATTTCCTGAGCTGGCTGCATTTAAAACTTTCTTTTGGTCAAAGACAATTAATAACCAAGCGGCTCTCAGCAATAAGATGTTCTCTTTTGAAGAGTTTCCTTATCATGATTGTTTTCTTTTAGGTCAACAGGTGCTTAAAGAATATAACCAGATACCAAGTGTAGAATTATGGAATTTGGAAAGTATGCATAGTACGCTGAATCAAATCGCATACTATAGGGACGCCGGTAACTTTAAATCTAAACATGATTTAGCGTTGGTTATTAATGCTTTTGTAAATATGGTTGACCATTTGCAGTTACAAGCAGAAAGAGGTGTAAAATTTATGCCCGGTGACACTGAACTTTCGTATCGGGCATCTATTCAGTTTTTTATTAACGAACTTATTCTTGGCAATAACACAATGGTTATTAATCTTGATGGCAAGAAAATAAGCATGGTTACTTACAGCGTATTTCATTATTTATTTACAAAAGACCCTCGCTTCTCTACTAAGGTTATGGCTTCTTTTGATACGTTGCTTAACCGTTCGACACTTGTGAGTAAAACAGGTGAAAAGGATAGAAATCGATTTTTCAATAACATTCGAGAAAAAATTAAAGCATTAGGGTAAAAGCCTTCCTTTAATAACCGGTTATCTTTGTAATCATAATGAATAACAACTTAGTTAAACTTATTGAATGTCCCCGTGATGCCATGCAGGGCTGGAAAAGTTTTATACCTACGGAAAAGAAGATTGAATACATCAACTCATTATTAAAAGTTGGATTCGATACAATTGACTTTGGCAGTTTCGTTTCGCCAAAAGCGATTCCGCAAATGGCAGATACGAGTGAGGTAATATCTAAAATTGAAATTTTAAATTCTAATACAAAGTTGCTTGCTATAATTGCAAATTACAGAGGGGCAGAAGAAGCAAGTATATATGATCAGATTAATTATCTCGGCTTTCCCTTTTCTGTTTCAGAAACTTTTCAGCAACGTAATACCAATTCTACTATTGAACAGTCCTTAGGAAGGGTAGAGGAGATACAAAATTTATGTATAAAAACCGGGAAAGAACTGGTCGTTTATATTTCGATGGGTTTTGGAAACCCTTATGGTGACTTATATGATGAAGACCTTGTTTTTGAATGGGTGAATAAGTTGGTAGCAATGGATATTGGTATCATTTCATTGGCTGATACTGTTGGCTTAGCAACTCCTCATCAGGTTTATGATGTTACCAGTTATTTGGTTGAATCCTTGCCGGGAACAGAAATAGGTGTTCACTTACATTCTACTCCACAAAACTGGGAAGAAAAATTAGAAGCAGCAGTAAGAGCAGGATGTAAACGTTTTGATGGTGCGTTGAAAGGAATTGGTGGTTGCCCCATGGCAGACGACGATCTGGTTGGTAATATGAACAGCGAACTGATGATTCAGTATTTTGAAAACAAAGAATTATTAACCGATTTGAATAAAGAGGCTTTAATTGAAAGCTTACAAATTGCAGAAAGGATTTTTATTTAGATAGCCATGGATTTATTGTTGAAAATAGATTTTAATAAACTTGATCCTCCGATTGCTTACGGCAATAAAATCATGTTAATTGGTTCTTGCTTTACAGAGCATATTGGTAATGCATTGGCAGAAGTTAAATTTTCTGTTTTACAAAATCCGAATGGAATACTCTTCGGGCCGGATAGTGTTTGTAAGAGCTTGCTGTCTTATATTGAAAATAAAAAGTACACTCAGGACGATTTTTTTCAATTGAATGAAGTGTGGAATAGTTGGCAACACCATAGCAGGTATTCTAATATAAATGCAGATGATGCGGTCAGAATTATTAATGAATCGCAACAACAGGCACATGATTTTTTAAAGAATGCAGATTGGCTAATCATTACACTTGGTTCTTCGTTTTCGTACAGGTTAACGCAGAATGCAAATCTTGGATCAGAATCAATTAGTAACCGTGTAGCCAATTGTCATAGAGCTCCAGCCAACTGGTTTGAAAAAGATTTGCTGACGATAGATGAAACCAGTTTAATGCTTGAAGATTGTTTGAAACGACTAAAAGCATTTAACCCAAATCTGAAATTTATTTTTACTGTTAGTCCGGTTCGACATATCCGAGATGGGGTAGTGGAGAACAACCGAAGCAAAGCAAGATTGATAGAAGCTGTTCATTTTATCACAACAAAGTTTGAGTCTGCATATTATTTCCCGGCGTATGAATTAGTAATTGATGTATTGAGAGATTATCGTTTTTATGATATTGACCTAGTGCATCCAAATTATCCGGCTACGGAATTTGTACTGGAGAAATTTGCAGACAGTTGTATTGATGAAAATTCAAGAGACCTAATGCAGGAAGTAAAAAAAATAGTAATTGCCAGAAAGCATAAAGCTTTTCAACCAGCAACAAAAGCACATCAACAATTTTTAATGGCTCATTTTGAAAAGGCAAAAGAATTGCAATTGAAATATCCTTTTATGAATCTTGGCGATGAGATTAGTTATTTTTCGCAAACTTAATATCTTGGCTCAATGAATTCTATCACCCCGTACTTCCAGCTTTGTCATTATCTCCGATTCATAATCTAACCATTCTTTCCAACGACGACGAACTTTTTCTTTGTCCACATACGTTTCAGCTAATTCAATAAACAAAGTATAATGCCCTGCTTCACTTTCCATAAATCGCCGATAAAATTTTTGCATATAAGGATCGTTCAATCCTTCGCTTAGTCTTTTAAATCGTTCGCAACTTCTGGCTTCTATTAATGCCATCGTTAATAATTGGTCAAGCATTCGATCGTCAATATGTCCACCTTTTCGTTGAAACTCCAGCAATGCATTTACATATTCATCTTTTCTTTGTTTGCCGAGTTTGAGCTTTCTTTTGTTGATTTCTGCCAACACCAATCTGAAATGACCCCATTCTTCGGTTACAATGGGAGAAAGTTCTTCTACCAGTTTTTCCCGGTCGCTGTACCTTTGAATCAGCGAAATACAAGTATTGGCCGCTTTTTGCTCACACCAGGCATGGTCAGTCAATATTTCGGCCAGTGATATTTCGGCCAGATTTACCCATCTTGGATCGGTTGGAAGCTGAAGACCAAGTATGTTTTTTGTATCCTGAGAAAGTTCCATCGGACAAAATTATAGTTATAGCCTGAAAATCAGTGAAATTGGATGTAAATAGCAGTAAAAAAGTAGCTGAAACCCTTTGCTGTTATACTTATCTGCCTTACCTTTGCCGCTCGAAATTATTCGGATGACAAACTAAGATGAAAGTCTAAAAATTAAAAAAAAGATGCCTTTAACTAAAGAAAAAAAAGCAGAAGTTATCAAAACTTTTGGTGGTTCTGAAAAGAACACAGGATCCATTGAAGCTCAAGTTGCTTTAATAACTGAACGTATCAGTCAGATTAGCTCACACTTACAAGCAAACAAAAAAGATTTCTCAACTCATCGTGGATTGATGAAGCTGGTTGGTGAACGTAAAAGTTTACTGAATTACCTGCAAAAGCATAACCTAACTGGTTACCGTGCTTTGATCGAGAAACTAGGTTTAAGAAAGTAAGCCCCTAAATCCCCGAAGGGGACTTTGGGAGAGTCTTTAAATTCCAAGTTTCAAAAAGCACAACGAAACTCATAATTTATATAAGCTATTCCCAACTTCATCCGATGTTGGGAATAACTGTTTTTAGTCTACTATCTTTTACATTCTTTTTGCTCTCACAAATTGCTGAATAGAATTACTACAGTACAAGAGTGCGACGCAACGGAAGATGATAGCAGCAATACAGTTTGGTTCATTAACTTTCTATTTACTCATTATTAATTTCAATTTTATGTTAACACAACCATTACAATCAAAATTTACTATAAGAGATGGTCATGAAGTGATCATTGAATCAGGCCGTTTGGCCCGCCAGGCAGATGGTTCCGTAACTGTTCGCCAAGGCAATTGCATCATATTAGCAACAGTAGTTGCAAATAAAGAGGCCAGAGAAGGTCAGAGCTTTTTCCCATTGTCTGTTGACTACCAGGAAAAATTTGCTTCTGCTGGTCGTATCCCGGGATCTTTCTTCAAAAGAGAAGCAAGACTGAACGATTATGAAATCTTGACATCAAGATTGATTGACAGAGCACTTCGTCCTTTGTTTCCTGAAGATTATTTATGCGATGTACAGGTATTGGTTTCGTTGGTTAGTAGCGATCCGGAAGTTATGCCTGATGCATTAGCTTGTTTAGCTGCATCTGCAGCATTAGCAGTTTCAGATATTCCTATTCAGGAAATTATTTCTGAAGTAAGAGTAGCAAGAGTTGATGGCGAATTCATCATCAACCCTACCAGAACTGAATTAGCAAAAGCTGATATCAATTTCATCATTGCTGCTACTGATAAAAATATCATGATGGTGGAAGGTGAAGCAAAAGAATGTTCTGAAGAAGACCTGGTGAAAGTGATCGAACTGGGACATGAAGCAATTAAAGTTCAGGTAAAAGCACAAGAAGTTCTAAGAGATTTAAAAGGCATAACTGCAAAAAGAGATTATGTAAAGCCTGAGCACAACGAAGAAGTAAGAGAAAAAGTAACTGCTTTTGCAAAGCAAAAAGTATATGAAGTTGCGAAGGGAGCATTAGCTAAGCATGATCGTTCTGAAAAATTCAAAGCCATTGGTGATGAATTGATGGAGCATTTGAAAGCTGAATACAAAGTAGCTGAAGGTGAAAGTCTTGCCGATAATATTAAAAAATGGGCAAAAATATATTATAGCGATCTTCAGTATTATGTTGTTCGGGATATGATGTTGAATGATAAAGTTCGTTTGGATGGCCGTAAGCTGGAAGAAGTTCGTTCACTCAATATGGAAGTAGATATATTGCCTTCGCCACATGGTGCAGCATTGTTTACAAGAGGTGAAACACAGTCACTTACAACAGTTACTTTAGGAACTGCATTAGACTCTACATTGCTTGAAAGTGCAGCTGTTTCTGATTATTCTAAATTCTATTTACACTATAATTTCCCTCCATTCTCAACGGGTGAGGTAAAGATGATGAGAGGTGTTGGCCGTCGTGAAGTTGGACATGGTAACCTGGCAATGCGTTCATTAAAGCAAATGATGCCGGGTGGAGATTTTCCTTATACTGTTCGTATTGTTAGTGATATTCTGGAATCAAACGGTTCGTCTTCAATGGCGACAGTTTGTGCAGGTTCTCTTGCCTTGATGGATGCTGGTGTTGCAATTCCTAAGCATGTATCAGGAGTAGCTATGGGATTGATTAGCAAAGGAGATCAGTTTGCTGTATTGACAGATATTCTTGGAGATGAAGATCATCTTGGAGATATGGACTTTAAAGTAACCGGAACAAGAGATGGTATTTGCGGTGTGCAGATGGATATTAAAGTTGACGGACTGAGCATGGATGTAATGCGTAAAGCATTGTCACAGGCAAAAGATGCCCGTTTACATATTCTGGATGCGATGTATGTTGCAATGCCAGAAGCAAGAAGCGATGTGAAACCTCATGCACCAAGAATGGTGAAGTTGTTTATTGATAAAGAATTCATCGGTGCGGTAATCGGGCCAGGTGGTAAAGTGATACAGGAAATTCAAAGAGAGACTGGCACAACCATCAATTTGGAAGAGAAAAATAATATGGGTGAGATAGCCATCTTTAGTACGAATAAAGAAGGAGTGGAGAAAGCTGTTTCATGGATTAAAGGAATTGTTGCAGTGCCTCAAGTTGGAGATGTATATGAAGCTACAGTAAAGTCAATTATGCCTTTTGGTGCATTTGTTGAGTTCCTTCCTGGTAAGCAAGGCTTGGTACACATTAGTGAAGTAAGTTGGAAACGTTTGGAAACATTAGAAGGTATAGTAAGAGAAGGTGATTTGATGAAAGTGAAACTGATCGGTACAGATCCAAAATCTGGTAAATTTAAATTGTCGAGAAAGATTCTGATTCCAAAACCAGATGGACAGGGTCAGCCGCAGCAAGAAGAAAATAACTAAAAAATAAAACCCTGAGCAATCGGGGTTTTTTGTTTTGAATATGAGTGAATACATTCAAATATCGTTTCAACAAATTACATCCGTACAATCTGATGTATTGCTGGCCCAATTAAGTTCTATCGGTTTTGAAGGCTTCGAAGAAGAAGAAAATTCGCTGAAAGCTTTTATTCCTTTGGCAGCATTTGATGAAGCATTATTAAAGGAAATTACTTCAGGCAGCAATCTCTCATACTCTCAATCAACGATAGAAGAAACCAACTGGAATGCTGTTTGGGAATCTAATTTTGATCCGGTAATTGTTGATGACTTTGTTTCAATAAGAGCAGATTTTCATGAACAGATAAAAGGAGTGGAGCATGAAATTCTAATTACTCCTAAAATGAGTTTTGGAACAGGTCATCATGCCACAACTTATATGATGATTCAACAGATGCGGGAGATTGATTTTAAAGACAAAACCGTTTTTGATTTTGGTACAGGAACAGGTGTGTTGGCAATACTTGCTGCAAAGCTTGGAGCAAATAATGTGTTTGCAGTTGATATTGATGATTGGAGCATGGAGAATGCAAATGAAAATTTTGAAAAAAATAATTGTACAAAGATTGATTTGCAAAAAACTGATGACGCAGGAAGTGGGAAACAGTATGACATCATTCTTGCTAATATTAATAAGAATGTGATTCTTGAAAATATGTCAAATCTTTCCGAGCAATTATTATTCGATGGCATTTTATTGCTAAGCGGCTTATTGGTTGAAGATGAAACCGATATTGTAAAAGCCGCCGGTAAATTTCAACTAAAACTGGTAACCAAAACGGAGCGAAACAACTGGATCGCTTTAAAGTTCACTTATTAACAGGAGGTTAGCAGCTCATTAAATTAATGTTATCCCAACTAGTTTTTTCGTATTTTTGTAGTACCCTATCGGGGAAACTATGAACGAACTTTTATTAATTATTCTGGCTTATCTGATTGGCAGCATTCCTACTTCTGTATGGGTGAGTAAGCATTTTTTCGACATAGACATCCGTGACTATGGCAGTGGAAATGCAGGTGCTACCAATACATACAGAGTGTTAGGTCCCAAATGGGGAACCATTGTGATGATAGCAGATATGGTAAAAGGAGTTGTCGCTGTCAAACTTGCATTATTACTTCCAGAATATGCTGATAGCGAAGTCAATTTGCAGAATTTGCAAACACTATTAGGTCTTGCAGCTGTTATAGGTCATATATTTCCAATATGGGCTGATTTCAGAGGAGGAAAAGGTGTAGCTACTTTATTTGGTTTAGTACTCGGCATTTCTCCTTGGACAGCTATTAGCTGTGTCGGTATTTTTGCCATTGTACTTTACCTTACAAGATTTGTTTCATTAAGCTCCATTTTAGCCAGCATTGCATTTCCTATTTTTATTCTAATCATTTTTAATGTTGATAATCCGGCTTACCGTGTATTTGCCATTGCAGTAGCATTAATGGTATTATTAACGCATCAGAAAAATATCGGTCGCTTATTAAGAGGCGATGAAAGTAAAGTGCCGATTTTGAAGAACAGAGATCGAAGAAAACAACGTCGTCGTAATGCTTCTTCTAATCAACAGGAATAAGAAGCAAAAAATATCTTACCTTAAAGTATAAAATAAATTTTCATTCTGCCAACTTGGTATAATGATTGAATGTAATTTCTAAAAACTATTGAAATGGTAAAAAAAATCGCCACCTTATTTATTGCTTGTGCATTATTAGTTGCTTGTTCTAAAAATGCATTGACAGGAAAAAATCAGTTAACATTATTACCCGAAGCAGAATTGCAAACAATGGCAATTGGAGAATATCAGCAATTTCTTTCCAGCAACAAAGTTGTTGCTTCTACTAATAACAAAGATGCTGAGATGGTAAAAAGGGTAGGAAATCGGATAGTAAAAGCTGTAGAAGAATTTTATGCTCAAAAAGGGTTATCAGATAAGTTGACCGGCTTTAAATGGGAAGTAAATCTTGTAGATGATAAAGCAGTAAATGCTTGGTGTATGCCCGGCGGTAAAATCGTTGTATATACAGGTATTCTCCCAATTACGCAGAATGAAGCAGCATTGGCAGCAGTAATGGGGCATGAAGTTTCTCATGCATTATTGCAGCATGGTAATCAGCGAATGAGCCAGGGATTACTTCAACAATTAGGCGGTGTAGCATTAACAGTTGCTGTGGCCAACAAACCAGCTGAAACGCAGAATCTCTTTTTAGGTGCATATGGAGCAGGTACTCAATTAGGTGTTTTATTACCCTTTTCTCGTAAACATGAATTAGAAGCAGACCGTTATGGGTTAATTTGGACTGCAATGGCGGGTTATAATCCAGAAGAAGCCATTTATTTATGGGAAAGAATGGAAAAGGCTTCAAATGGCCAGAAACCACCTGAGTTTTTAAGCACTCACCCTTCAGAAGGACGTAGAATTGATCAAATCAGGCAATATCTTCCTGAAGCGATGAAATATTATAAACCTGTGGGAAAATAGTAGAATTAACTCTACAAAAATCCCGTATGATATTAATCATACGGGATTTTTGTTGTTTGAATGCTTCACTAAGGAATAAATTGATTACCTTTGCAGTCCCTTCATTGAAAACTCTGTTGATTTTCTCCACCGGAAAATTAGCTGGAACCTTAAAAATTTCTTCCAAGTATGTTACAAACCGTTTGTGAAAAGTTACAACTGGCAGATGAAAAGAATTTATTAATTCAGGGTTTGCCTTCTTCCATCGAGAAACAATTTAGTAAACTGTCATTTGCGAAAAACATGACTCCGCTTTTACGAAACCGGAAGCTTGATTTTGCATTGGTATTTGCTGTAAGCGAAAACCAGTTGAATGGCATTTTGAAAGATGTTATGCCCTCGTTGAAAGATGGGTCAAAATTCTGGGTAGCTTATCCCAAGACCACTTCAAAAATTGTTACCAACCTTAATCGGGAAAGTAGTTGGAGCCGTTTAACTGGCGAAGGCTATGAAAGTATCGAAAGGGTGGAACTTGACCATGTTTGGAGTGCGATGCGTTTTGAAAAAGGCGATTTGCAAAGAGGTGAAGAAGTACCTCATGCAAGAAAAAGGGAAACAGCTCCGTTGGCAGAATAATAGCTGGTTATAGGTTAAAAGTATTTAGGTTTGTTGTGAAAGCAACAAACCTTTTTTTATGTCTTTTTTAAATGTAGAAATTAAAGCCCGGTGCAGCAACACATCTTTTATCCGGAATTATCTTGTATCAAAAAATGCCAATTTAAAAGGAGTGGATAAGCAGACAGACACATATTTTAATGTGCAGCATGGCAGACTAAAACTAAGAGAAGGTAATATTGAGAACAACCTTATTTTTTACAACCGGGATAATAAAGCTGGACCAAAGAATTCTCATTTTAAATTAGTGAAAGTAGAAGATGCTGCCGGATTGAAAGAAGCATTAATTGATTCAATTGGAGTAAAAGTAGTTGTGTTAAAAAGCAGGGAGATTTATTATATCAAAAACGTAAAGTTTCATTTAGACGATGTGTCTGGGCTTGGTGCATATGTAGAAATTGAGGCAGGAAATATTTTGGCCGATTTATCTCAAGAGGAATTGAAAGAGCAATGTGATTATTATATAAAAGAATTTGGGATACAAGAAGAAGAAATGATTAGCAACTCTTACAGTGATATGCTGCTGGACAAAGAATGATTATTTCAAAATAACAGCACCCATTTTTTTGGAAAGTTCAATTTCCATTTGTTTTAAATGCTCATGTGTTTGATGAAGCATGCCGAATTCTTCTTCAGTATGTGGCTTTTCAAGATCAAGTTGATTCTCCAGCAGCATTCGCTTAACCTTTCTCAATTTTAGATAATTTACTGCAGATTCAACACCTTCGTTACTTTTATCTTCACCCATTTTTAGAAATCCCATCAATTGAGATTCATTTTCTTTGGCTAGAGTTTTTATAAAATCTTCATACGATTGTTTAAATAAACTTTTTTGATAACCAGTAGACTGGCTATACTCTTTTTTCCAATGATCACTTTCTTCAAAGGGGAAATTAAGCAACGAAACTGCCAAAGCACTTAATTTTGGATCAGCATGGTAAACAAAATAATTTCTGTTTACCAATTCAGGATTACGTAACAATTCATCTTTAAATATTTTTATTAGTTGAAGAACTTCTTTATTGTCAATCAGACTTTCATCAACCATTTCATCAAAAATAAATTCAGCCACAAGTCTTTCTTCATCCCAATTATTTTTCCCATATTCTAAAAGTATTCGGGCTATTTCTCTTTCCTGCAGATCATCTTTAAATAATAAGTTGAATGTAGCATCATCATAACCTGATTCTTCAGCTCTTTTGGCATTCTCTTCCAGTTGTTTTGCATCTTCAAACGGTTGCTTTCTTTCCTGAACTGTAATTTTATCCCTTATAAACTTATTAACTAAAGCATGTAAACCACTTTCTTCTATTTTCAGTATTTCTGAACATTGCTTGATGTAATCCTGTTGCTTGGTAAAATCTTCAACTTTGTTGATTTTAGAAATAGTTTCAGCCATCCGATTTACTACTTCTGATTTTTTCACTGAATCATTGCCAGCATCTTTCAATGCAACTTCCAATTGAAAAAGAATAAAATCTTTTTTATTCCGAAGAATAAATTCTGAAAAAGCGGATGCGCCAACTTTATTTACATAACTATCCGGATCTTCTTTGTCTGGAATTAATACCAGTTTTACATTTAAGCCTTCTTCTAATGCAAGATCAAGACCCCTTAGGGCAGCTTTGACTCCGGCAGAGTCTCCGTCATAAATAATTGTAAGGTTATTGCTATACTTTCTAATAAGTCTTAGCTGGTCAGGAGTCAATGAAGTTCCTCCAGATGCCACTACATTTTCTATTCCAGCCTGGTGAAGCGAAACAACATCGGTGTATCCTTCAACCAATAAGCATTCATCAGCTTTGTCAATGGCTTGCCGTGCAAAATAGGAGCCATAGAGCAATTTACTTTTTATATAAATTTCATTCTCCGGTGTATTAATATACTTAGGAGCTTTATCATTGCTTTTTAATATTCTCGCACCGAATCCTAAAACCTTACCACTATGATTATGAATCGGGAAAATTACTCTGCCACGATAATTATCCATCAATTGGTCGTTGCGATTAGCAACCAATCCCGTTTTTAAAAGTAAATCAGTGTTATACTGTTTTGCAATTGCTTCTTTGGTGAAGGCATCTCTTTGCTCTGGAGAATATCCAAGTTGAAATTTTTTGATTATATCTTCCCGGAAACCCCTTTCTTTAAAATAAGCCAAACCCACATCTTGACCTTCTTCGGTTTCAAATAATTGGCTTGAAAAAAATTGCTGCGCAAAAGCATTGATGATAAAAAGGCTATCAGCGGCTAATTGAGTTTGCTTTTGCTCATCTGTTTGAAAAGTTTCTTCAATCTCGATTCCGTATTTATTAGCCAGCCATTTCAACGCTTCTACATAGCTATATTTTTCATGCTCCATGATGAAGCTGATCGTATTGCCGCTACGGCCGCAGCCAAAACATTTATATAATTCCTTGCTTGGCGAAACTGTAAATGAAGGGGACTTTTCATTGTGAAAAGGGCAAAGACCAAGGTAATTACTACCTCGTTTTTTGAGCTTTACAAAGCTTCCTATCGTATCGATAATATCGAGCCGGCCAAGTATTTGTTGTATTGTAGTTTGAGAAATCAAGTTTTATGTATAACGGAGCAGCAAGTTATTGAATTACCCAGTGTCTACAAAGTGATATGGGTTTAATTCACCCCAAAAGGTAGTAATAGTAAAGCGGAGGTACCTTATTTTAGATTATCGCTTTTATAAGTACATTTAGACATGCGTTTACAACTGCTACCTTTTTTACTCTACCATTTATTTTTTTCACTAAATAGTGCTGCCCAGAATGGCAAAATTGACTCTTTAAAAAAGGTGATTGCCATATCAAAAGTAGATACCGTTTTATTTGAAGCTAATAGACAAATTACGGAGCACCTCTGGGAAACAAACCCAGATAGTGCTTTATATCATGCAAAGGAGGCTTACCGCCATGCACTCAAAACAAATGACAAAACCAGAATTGCTATGGGAAACCAGACTATTGGTGTTTCTTATGATTATTTGGATAAGCTAGACTCTTGCCTTACATATTTAAACGAGGGTTTGTCTATTTACCGTTCCATCAATAAAATTGACGGAGCTTCGCATATTTTAAGTGATATAGCAATTGCTTATTATTTCCGTGGGAATTATGAACTGGCAATCCGTAATCATCTTGAAGCTCTGGAATTAAGACAACAATTTGGTAATAAACGTTTCATTGCCATCTCTTATAATAATATTGGTTTAGTCTATCGGGCAAGAAAGGATTACGTAAATGCAGCTTTGTATTATCAAAAATCTCTTGCTATTAAAAAAGAGAACAATGATGAGCAGGGGATTTTGAATTCTTTAATTAATATTGGCAGTGCATATCATAGCCAGGGAAAATATGATAGTGCTTTGTTTTTTGCAGAAGAATCTTTGAAGCAGGCAAAGAAAATTAATTCAGCATCTGATATAGTAAGTGCGGAAGGGAATATTGGTGCTGCTCTTGTAAATCTTGGGAGATACGACGAAGCTATGGATGTCTTAAAAGGAGCAGAAAGAAAAGCAATCGCTAATAATTACTCAAGTATTTTATTTACGGTTTATGAATCGCTTGGAGATATTTATTCTAGTAAGAAAGAATATGCAATCTCAGGAAGCTATTATACAAAAGGACTAGCGTTGTCAAAAAATGCTTCAAGGTATGAGCAGGAAATTGTTTTCTTGAAAAAACTTTCGAGAAATGCCTTTAATATTGGTGAATTTAGAAAGGCTTACGATTTGGCCGATTCTAGCAGGCAAATAAGTGAACGATTATTAAATGCTGAAAATAGCCGACAGATAAATGAAATGGCTGCTGTTTATGAAAATGCTGATAAAGAAAAAAGAATTGAGAAATTAAATACAGAGAACACAGTTACTACAGCTATTGCTCAGAGAAGAAAACGGGAAAGAAATTATTTTATAATTGCGTCGGTTCTTTTTCTTGGGTTAGCTTTTTTTGCTTATAAAGCCTTTACGTCTAATAGAAAGAAAAAAGAGCAGCTGGCAGCACAAAATACAATTATTGAAAAATCTTTAAAGGAGAAAGAGATTTTGATGAAGGAGATACATCACAGGGTTAAAAACAATCTGCAGGTTGTTTCCAGTTTACTAAAACTACAATCACATTATATAAAAGATGAGCAGGCACAGGAAGCGGTAAAGGATAGCCGCAACAGAGTGCAATCAATGGCATTAATCCATCAGAATCTTTATCAGGAGGATAATCTTACAGGTATTGATGTAAATGATTATATCAGCAAATTATGTGAGAATTTATTTGAATCATATAATATTCATCCAACAAGAATTAAACTGATAAAAGAAATTCAATCTTTAAATCTCGACGTAGATACTGTTGTTCCGCTGGGATTAATTCTAAACGAACTTATTACCAATAGCCTTAAATATGGTTTTCCTGGTGATAAAACTGGGGCTGTAAAAATTATATTGAAAGAAGAGAATAATACTTTGTTTCTAAAAGTATTTGATAATGGAGTAGGACTACCTGACGATTTTCAGAAAAAGTATGAAACAACATTTGGATATAGAATGATTAATGCTTTCATTCAAAAGTTAAAAGGGGAATTAAAGACATTTACAGACGAAGGAACAAAAGTTGAAATTGCCATTAAAAATTATAAACCTTCAATCGTATGAGTGAAGTAAGAGTTTTAATAGTGGAAGACGAACCATTGATTGCAGAAGATATCGCAACTGCACTAGCCAATAATGATTTTAATGTGTCTGGAATCGCATATTCAATGGAAGATGCGTTAGATGAATTGAAAAGAAACCTACCAGATCTTGTTTTGCTAGATATTAACCTGAATGGTGGGGAAGAAGGGATTGAAATTGCCCACGAGATAAATGCGAGATACTCTTTGCCGTTTGTTTTCCTTACTTCATATTCCGATAAAATTACTTTGTTACATGCTAAAAATACTGAGCCAGCTGGTTATGTAGTAAAACCTTTTACCGATGCGGGTTTATATGCCACATTGGAGATTGCTCTTTTTAATCATACCCAAAAAAATAAACACCTTTTTCCAGAGCTTACATTGGAAAAAATTAATTCCGTTCTCACTAATAAATTATCTGATAGGGAATTTGATGTTACCCGGCTTATTTATGATGGCAAAACGAACAACCAGATAGCTGAAACCTTATTTGTTTCAATAAACACAATAAAGGCGCATATCAAGAATATTTATCTAAAGCTTGATGCAGATTCCAGATCTACAGTACTTGCAAGGCTGAGGGAACTACTGGAAACAAAGGTTTAAAATCACCCGAATGGGTAAGAAGAGTTATATATTTTGGTAGCAACTTTATATTGTTAACCGTAATAAATTAAACAAGATGAAAAAAAACCTGTTTCTTTTTTTGCTCTTGTCAATGTCTTTCTTTTCAATGGCACAGCCTTCAGACGCTGTAATAAGAAAAGACTTAACAAACCCTAATACGATTGACATCAAGTTCACAAAAACAACCGGAACCAGACAGTGGAATTCTTCCTCGGGGAATTGGGAATATGTAAGAGGTGTTCACATACGTTTAAAATCGAAAGAATATCCAGGATTGGTAGTTAAAGTTGTTGGAGATGCTGTTTATCAATACGTAGGCGCTGCTAAGTACTCTTATCAGAAATTCAGAACAGGTTATAATGAATGGGAAGGAATACCTAATCCAACAGATGCAGATATTGAAAAAATGATATCATCAGACTGGGGAAAGTTTTATGGATATATGTTTAGAAGAATAGTAAAGTTGAATAACGGACCAACTTTAGTAAAGGATAAAAACTTTACCTGGAACAACCCCAATCAGGTTTTATTCTTTATGAAAATAAATGCAGATGTAATCGAAACAAATACTATTATTCAAACAGTAGAACAGGAATACGAGGTTCGTTTATATAGAGATAACATAAAAGATCCCTGGAAATCTTTCATGGCTACATCTGGCGGAGCCAATACAAAAGTTTTATCAACTCTGGAAGTGACAGAAGGTAAAATGAGAGAACTGGAAAAAAAGACGCTTGCTTATACGATGGCGGAAGAAATAGCATTAAAGGAAGTTGCCGGACTGCCAGAACTGAAAGTGCCTGATTTTAATACAGGTAAGGAAATGGCAGATTTCTTTCACGACTTATTGCGGAATGGTAATCCTGAGTTATTGAAAGTTGCTATGTTGAAAACGTTGGCACCGCATTTAATGGTAGATGGAAGTAAAACACAATTTTCCTGGCAGGGAAAGGAAATATATGATAAAACTGTAAAAGAAGCTTTTGGTGGCGATATGAAATACAAAGACCAGTATTGCATAAACTATTATACAACAAGCCTGACCTCAAAATCATATATATATATACAATCTGTAATTGACAAAACTGTTACTGTGATTGGAACTGGAATGTACAATGATGGGTATAAAGAAGGTGTCCCGTTACAAAAAGTAAAACTGGTAAGACTTGATGTGAGTGTGCGGCAGGACCCGGATGCTGTTAATTTTCTAAATTCATTTTCAAATAAGAGTAAACTTTGTCCAAACGATTAAAAAATTATTTATGGAAAAAATCTTCATCCCATTATTTCTTGCCATTGTATTTCTGTCTTGTGGTGGGAAAGAAGAGAAGAAAACAGATGGTTTTGCTTTAGCCAACGAAGTTTGTGATTGTAAAATGAAAACCAAAGGCATGAAATACACGGATCCAGAAAGGATGAAAATATGGAAGGAGTGCCTTGACTTGCAGGGCGCCAATTGGAAAAAGCTGGAATATGATAAGTCAGAAACGATAGCATTCAATGACAGAGTAAAAGAATGCCTGCTTCAATTATCAGTTGGTAAATAATTAAAAACTATACATCAATCTTTAAAAATTACACATGAAAAAGTATTCAATTCTTGCGGTATTAGCTGTTTTATTACTATCCTGTGGCGGTAAAATAAAGCTGATGGTATTGCTCTTGCTAATGAAGTGTGTGAATGCCGCAAAAAAGGTAAAGGGTTGGCTTTTGCAGATATGGAAGCAAAAAAAATTAGAATGGAATGTTCTAAACTTCAAGGAGAAAATTGGGGAAAGATTATCAGAGATAAGGAGCAAGAAGATGCTTTCAATAAAAGGTTGAATGAGTGTACGGATGAGATTATTGATGCTATGTCAAAATAAGTGGCCAGGAGTATTTTTGGAATTGGCATGCCTTTTCTATTCTTTTAATCACCTCAATAATTTTAAAAGTTCTGTCTTAACTAAAAGAAATCATTATCTAGAAATTAAACCTTATTAATATTTTTTTGTCACAAACAAAATAATTTTTATGAAAAAGAAATTCTTTAACTTACTATTTATTCTCGCAGCCTTTTTTTCATTTACTATTGTCCAGGCACAGTCATCTGATACTGATTCCACAGGTCTACCTGGCGATAATTTTGATTTGCAAGGCGCATTAGCCATGTTTCAAAAAGCATCTTCTCCGGAAGATTTTGAGAAACTATTAAATACAGAAGATAATAATGTGAACAATCTGGACCTTAATGAAGATGGTGAAATTGATTATGTAAAAGTGGTGTCCAAAATGGATAATGATGTTCATGTATTCATACTGCAAGTGGCTGTTTCAGCTTCGGAAAATCAGGATATTGCTGTTATTGAACTGGAAAAAACAGGAAATGAAACTGCAATTGCACAGATAATTGGTGATGAAGATATTTACGGTGAGGAAACAATAATAGAACCAGATGGAGGTGAAGATAATGCCTCTGTTAATTGGAGTAATAATTTTAATGTAAGTGGCCCGAATGTTAACTACAATTATTCGGATAATGGAATAATTGTAAATGTTTGGTTTTGGCCATCAGTTCGCTTTGTATTTGGTGTTGGTTACAGGCCATGGGTGTCACCATGGCGATGGAATCATTACCCAATGTGGTGGAAACCTTGGAAGCCTTATCGTTGGAACGTATGGCACCCACGACGTGTAGTTTATCATAAAAAATTTATAGTGGTTCGTACACACAGAGTTGGTAGAGCTCATAAAGTATATACTCCGTTTAGAGCCAGCTCTGTTACTGTAAGAACAAGACATGCAGCATCTGTAAGCCGTTTCAGAGTTACACGCACTAAGACAACAGTTACTGGGCCAAGAGGTAAATCCGCTACAAAAACTACTACAACTGTAAAAGGGCCAAAAGGAAAAGTAAAAGCGCAGAAAACAAAAGTGAGAAGAAATTAAACTAATTATTTATTCGTTGCAAAAGGGGTTCATCATTTGATGAACCCCTTTTTTTGTGCATTGAAACCAACCTTGCTCTATTTTGATTATTTATTTTGAAATTGATGTTTTAAGAGCAGAATATCTAATGAAATTGCTTTTAAAAATCACCCTAATGGGTCATTCGATGTTTAAATGGATAGGGTATTTTTATTGAGTTAACATTATTAGTCAGTAAAACTTTCTATTATGAAATTGAAACTATTTTTTATCTGTTTTCTTACAGGCTTTCTATTTGCAACTGCAAAAGCACAGCCTTGCAAGTTAACTGCAGAGTTTACTTCTTCTGACATTAGCGTATCACCTAAAGACCCCGATTTTAGAGATAAAGCTGTAGTAAATGTAGATGTAAAAAATACCGGCACCTGTGGCTGGGAAAAAGGTAAAATAAAATTGGAATGGGAACTTACGGGTAGTCCCTCAAAAGCAAAATCTTTTCCGAAAGAATTACTAAGTGGAATGAAGGATGTAAAAGCTGTTGTATTGCCGGGTAAAGAAGGTTCATTCCAAACAATAGATTTTCCCTGGCCCGAATATCCGGGTTTATATACTTTCAATTTTTGGATTAGTTACAATGGAAACGATTTATCAAGAAAAGTAAAAGTGGAGATAAACTGGGATTAATTATTATAAAATAAAACTGATATGAAAAAATTATTATTTATAGGGATGTCTGTTTTTTTTATGCATAGTATATCATTTGCTCAATGGCCGTCAAATGTAAAAATTGTTGAAGGTGTGCAAAAAGATTCAATTATGGTGGCCGGAAATCTGGCCGATGGAAAGATTATGGAAGACCTTAGTTGGGCGGCTAACAGCTCAAACGCTTGCTTTGTTTCATTTCAAAACCCTAAGTTCAGAGGTAATCATGTTTTTTTCGCCACTACTATACTTCCGCATACAGAATTAATTATAAGTGTAAAGCCAGATGATGAAACTGCTAATTTGAGTTTATATGCATACATGATGGGTGCAGATTCATACAATCTTGTTCCAAATCTTTCTAGCTGCATTACTTGTGAAGCAGATTACAAATGGGATAGACCATGGAAAGGCAAGACGCAAAACAGTGAAAGGTATGTGAATTTTAATAATCCAACAGGCAAACCTTTTAATATACTAATTGGTGTTTCCTCACCGGTTGGCATTTCGGAAGGGGCATTTAAATTAAAAATTAAGACCAAGTAGTATATTTCAAAACCATTACCATTTTCTCTATCCTTTTAGCCGCTTCATAGTATTGAGGCGGCTTTTGTTTAATTGCAGCCTAATTGATGTAAACACATTGATGATTTTTTTAATATTTTCACATAGTAATTCGATCAATTCTACACAGGTACTTGCTTGTTGAAAAAATATGGCTTACTTTATTTGCTTTTCCCATTTTCTTTCTTAATTTACTCCATAGAATTAAGGCCCAGTTTCGAATCCACACCCACGAAAAAATTTTAGTAAATCTTTTTCTAACTTGTTTGCTTTGTCAAGCACTAAAATTTAATGATATGGTTCAGGTAGACATCTCACAGCTTTCCGGAGAGTGTAACGTATGGAGAGAAACACTTCGTCAATATCGGGAAGAACTTACCAATGATGAAACAAAACTTCGGGAAATTGCCGGAAAATCACTCTCCAAAGAACAACTTCAGGACGTAGAACATCTCCACAATCAATTCCACATTCAGCTTATTAACATTCATGATTTAAAACAGTCCATCAAAGTACATGACCGTAAAATAAACTTTGAAAAAGTTGCATTCAATGGTCATGCAAATGAAGATAGTTATGCCCGGCACGAAAGCCTTCTCGAAGAGTACCAGAGTATGCAGCAAACTTTAGAAGATTTACGAAGTGAATTCAAAGAGTTTTTAAAAAACATTTAATACAGCTACTTTTTTTAGTGTATTTCAAAACAGGATCAGAAATAATTAATTTCTGTGTGTAAAGAAGTCTTGTCTTTTTCATACCCATTGGATTCAAAAGACGATTCAATTTTTATCACTTAAATAAATTGCCATGCCTGAATTTGACACTTCACATGTAAAAAACATTGTCTTGCTGGGCCATGCTGGTACTGGTAAGACAACATTAGCGGAATGTATGCTATTCGAAGCTGGTTTAATAAACCGGCGAGGCAACATAGCTGAAAGAAATACAACTGGCGATTACCATGAACTGGAACAGGAAAGGGGTAATTCCATTTTCAGCAAACTTCTACATACAAGATGGCGGGGCTACAAAATAAATATACTGGATACTCCCGGTTATGATGATTTTGTAGGGGAAGTAATTTCAGCATTGCGAGTTGCAGATACTGGTATTATGCTGTTGAATGCAATGATGGGAGTAGAAGTAGGTGCAGATATAATTTGGGAGTACACAGAGAAGTTTAAAACACCAATGATATTTGCTATTAACAAATTGGATGATGATAATGCAGATTTTGATAGAACCGTAAAAGAAGCAAAAGCACATTTTGGAAACAAAGTAGTTATGGTGCAGTATCCACATCAAACAGGTGTTGGATTTCATGAAATCATCGATGTGTTGCGGATGACAATGTACAAGTTTAAAGATGGTGGTGGCAAACCTGAAAAATTACCAATTCCTGATGATGAGAAAGCAAAGGCAGAAGAATTGCATAAAGAACTAATTGAAGCAATAGCTAGCAATGATGAGACGTTGATGGAGAAATATTTTGATAAAGGTGAATTAGATGAGGATGAAATGAAGGAAGGATTGAAAAAAGCAATGATCAATCATGATTTATTTCCTTTGTTCTGTTTATCGGCTGAAAGAAATATGGGAAGTGGCAGGCTAATGGGCTTTATTGATAATGTTTGCCCAAGTGCAAATGAAATGCCTTCTCAAATTACAAGGAATGGTGAAAAGCTTACCTGCGATGCAAATGGTCCGGCCTGTTTGTTTATTTACAAAACTATATCAGAGCCGCATATAGGAGAGATGTCATTTTTTAAGGTGTATTCAGGCACAATAAAAGTTGGAATGGAGTTAGAAAATGAAAGTACAGGTGTTTCTGAAAGGATAAATCAATTATTCTTGGTTGAAGGTAATAAAAGAACATCCACTCATGAATTAGTTGCTGGTGATATTGGTGCTACACTTAAGTTAAAGAACACTCATGTCAACAATACATTACATGCAAAGGGGAAAAATTATGAATTGCCATCAATAGAATTCCCCGCTTATAATATGACTGTCGCCATTGAATCGCAGAAAAAAGGGGAGGAGGAGAAGCTTTCACAGGCATTACATCAATTGAGAGAAGAAGACCCTACTTTATTAGTAGAGGTTTCTTCAGAACTAAAACAAACATTAATTCACTGCCAGGGAGATATGCATTTGTCAGTAGCAAAATGGAAAATTGAACATTTACATAAGCTGGATGTAAAATTTGTAAAACCTAAAATTGCGTATAGAGAAACTATTCGTAAAATGGCTGAAGCAAACTATCGGCATAAAAAACAAAGTGGTGGTGCTGGTCAGTTTGGCGAAGTGTATATGCGGATTGAACCCTGGCATGAAGGAATGCCAGAGCCAAAAGATTTAAACGTAAGGGCAAGAGATGTACATGATTTAGATTGGGGCGGCAAATTGGTTTTCTACAATTGTATAGTTGGAGGCGCAATAGATACAAGATTTCTTCCATCCATCTTAAAGGGAGTTATGGAGAAAATGCATAACGGGCCATTAACCGGCTCCTATGCTAGGGATATACGGGTAAGTGTATATGATGGCAAGATGCATCCTGTCGATAGCAATGATATTTCATTTAAGATTGCAGGTTTGCAGGCATTTCGCCAAGCATTTCAGCAAGCAGATCCACAAATTTTGGAACCAATCTATCATGTGGAAGTTTTATGTCCGGAGGATCTTACAGGTTCTGTAATGGGAGATTTGCAAAGCCGCCGTGCAATTGTGGAAGGAATAGACAGTGAAGGTCATTTTCAAAAAATTATAGCTAAAGTACCCTTGTCAGAAATGGATGGTTATTCCTCTTCAATACGATCTATTACACAGGGAAGGGCCAAATTTAGAATGGAGTTTAAAGCCTATGAGCCTGTACCATTTGATTTACAGCGAAAGCTCATCGATGAATATAGTAAATCTGAAAAAGAAGAATACGCTTAAAATACAAACCGTAAAACAAAGGCTGCATCATTTGCAGCCTTTGTTATTTATTCGTTATCGGTCACGATAGACTGCAATAGATGATGTTTTATCATTCCATCCAGAAAAACTAAAACCTGTTTTAGATTGAGTAATTGTATATTTTTTGCCGACAAAATTTTCATTTTCATATAAAACAACCCTGAAACCTTCAGGAACTGTTAATGAACTTAAAGCTTTATTTGGGAAGCCGATTTGTTGCATTGAGCTATAAGTACCAGGGAGTAATGAAACAGCTTGTCCTTTATAGTTTCCATCTACATAAATTGTAACTTTTGAATCTATTAAAGTGTTCTGGTTGTTGTTGTAATTTGAACTCTGATTTTTTTCTTCAATTACTAATGAACGGATATTATTTTTCAAAGTACTTGTCATGCAATTAATATTTTCAGAAATAGTATAATAATTACCAGACAAATAATCGCTACTTACATACGCTTTTACTTGGAGGTTTGAAGGGATTTCAATAGATGAAATGGCAGATTTTAATATGCCTAGCTTGTCACCTTGATACTGTCCTGGAGCAAGCCGCAGACTATTGCCTTTATAGCCGCAGCTAGAATAAATATTTACGTAGCTGTTTCCATAATTATTATAGTTTCCATTATTATTACCATTGTTGTAATTATTACCTTGATTATAATCGTATTCAATTACAAGTGAACTGATCTTGTCATTATACATATTGGAAAGACAACTAGTAGTTTCGTTAAATGTATGATTATAGCCAGTTGCATCTTCATTGTTTAAATAAACTCTTACTTTAAGATTACCATATATTTCAAAAGAAGAAATTTTGTTTTTTAATAATCCCAAAGCATCCCCTTTATAGCTGCCAGCTTTTAAGCTTTTTGAATAACCTTTATTATAGCAATCATTATAAAAGGTAACGTAAGTGTTTTGGTTATATCTGGGATTATAATTGGAACCTTCAACCACTACAGACGAGGCGAAGTCATTCCATTCTGCTTCAAGACATGGAATATTTTGTGTAAAAGTTTTTGATTTTCCTTTATAATTTTTATGTTCATAAATCGTCACTTTCATACCTGAAGGTATTTGTATACTCGAAAGCTTGTCATTACCGATATTCATCTGATAAGTGGAGTAATTGCCAGGTTCAAGAATACTTTGTTTTCCTTTAAAGTCACAATCTTCGTGTAGAGTTATAAAATTACTTTGTGCTGATAGGTCAATACTGTAAAATATAATGGCCAATAATGCGATACTAAACTTAGGCATAAGAAATATTTTCGGTTTATAAATGGTACTGAAAGTTAGTGATTTTCACCTTTAATCAAATGGCTATTTAGTGCCATTTATATGTTCTGTCGTAAAAAATAGCTGATAGTTTTTATTTTATTCCTTCTTTTGTCCATATCGCAAACAAGCTGTTCTCTTGTATATTTTTCGGGCATAAATACTAAATTGGTTGCTTTTTCATTCATTTTCAATTGATCGAGACATACAAAACATCTGCTGCAAAGACTCATTGTAACAAGACTGAGATACTTTTTTTTATGCTTTGCTTTGTAGGAGAGTTGTTCTGTCAAAGCAAAACTCTTATTCATTTGATTTGTAAATAATTGGCGAACAGAATCTATATTTTTTGCGGTTGTTGGAATTGTTTGAATATTGCTGTTACTGTCTTTATAAATATCAAAAATATCATTACCGAATTGCATTAAACCACCCATTTCATTTAATGCTTCTTCTTCACCTTCCACAAATGAATGAGACATTGATGCACGGTAAAATAAGACAGACACACCACCTTTCTTTAAAGTAATATCGAGAATTTCATTTTCAGATAAACCCGGGGCCACTTGTTTTTTACTTTCTATCTGTGCTTGATATACTTGTCGCAGGTATTTTGAAACTAAAACCGGATCATGAGCATTTAATAATGCATTTTTATAGAACACAAGAAAAAGCTTTTCAGCGGAATTTTCTCCTTTTAATTCATCTGGTTTTTCCATAAAGGCTTTCACTTGTTCATCCGACATATTAAACTTGTCAAAAAAATCATCAAATAATCCAGTCATAGCTCCCTGATAAGTAAGAGCTAAACGTTCCTTTTTTGTCATTTTAAAACCCCGTAAAGCGCAAATGGAGTCTCCCAGAATAGCAGGAACAGCAAGACCGTAATAATGAGTTATTTTTTTAAAATCAGAAGCGTCAAGGCTGCCATCATTTGATTGTTTTGCGTCTGCTAAAATTTCGCCAAGTTCTGCCGTAATAAAACGATGTTGTTTTTTAACACTGTTTAGTAAAGAATATATGGTTTTGGCAGCGTTAATAATGGTCACAGTTATTCTTGCTTTGGTTAGGTTATTGTTTCGTAAAACTTACACATTCTGCAAGTTCTTTTTCAGTGTAAGCAAGTTTGTATTGCTGTAATACTGCTTCAGGCACACCATTCCATTGTGTTGGAGTATTACCTACGTAGCCAATATCTTTTACTCCAATTTCAGAAGTATAAAAACCCGTAGCAGTAAGGTCTCTCATCAAACTAAAAAACTTTACTCCTTGACTCATTTCAGGTTTTGCTTTTTTGGGGTAAGCGATTTGATCTATCACTTCAATTTGTTGTGCTGCTGCGCAATCAACAAATGCTTTTTCATACTGTTTTAGGCAGTGTACATCTAACCAACGAAGGCCGCCTTTCATTGGTACTTGGTGAGTAGGCATATCTTTTACAATAAATTCAATAAAATCCGGAACTTTTGCATCACTTGCACTGCCGCTAATTTCATCTTTTGGAATAATTATATCTGCCAATACGGTGATGGTTGCCATTTCATGAGCTGTAAAAAAATTTTCTTGTGCTAATAACTCTTTTTCCATCTTCAGTTCATCAGGGTTACGGTCTATTGTAAACTTCGGATCATTGATCTTGTTCTCTGTTTTTTTATCATCTGTTTTGCAGCCAGCAATAACTGCCGGAGCTGCAACCGCACCCGTTATAATTAATTTTAAAGAATTACGACGATCCATGTAAAACGTTTTTGGGTTATAAATTCTGTTTTTTCATTTCATCAATAATGTATTCACTAGCTCTCATGCTTAATGCAAGAATTGTCCAGGTAATATTTTTATCAGCTTGCGAAACAAATTGTCCGCCATCTACACAGAAAAGATTTTTACAATCATGTGCCTGGCTCCATTTATTGAGTGCGGACTTCTTGGCATCATTTCCCATACGAACTGTTCCGGCTTCATGAATTATTTCTCCGGGTTTTGCTAATCCCCATTGATTTTTTTCATCATCATCGCCTCCCCATGTAATTACGGCACCCATATTATGCATCACTTCTTTAAAAGTTTCCTTCATGTGTTTTGCCTGCTTAATTTCATGTTCGCTCCACTTTACATTGAATTTTAAAACAGGGATGCCGAATTTATCAACGGTATTTTTATCTATCTCACAATAATTGCTTTCCAATGCAATAGCTTCGCCACGACCAGCCATGCCAACCCCACAACCATAAAAATAACGATGATCTTCTTTTAATGATTTGCCATAACCTCCACCTTCTTTCTGTTCTCCCTTCACTAAATATTTGCCATTCAGATTTTCAATACCCCAATTAAATCCATAAGAAGGTTGGCTCATTCCTCCCCAATATTCAACATGATAACCTCTAGGAAAGTCAAGTTTTTTATTATCTAACCACCATGGTGAATAGATATGCATTCCGCCTACGCCATCTTCATTATATTTTTTTCTATCGAAAAGCTGTGGAAGAATTCCGCCTAATGCTGCACCCGTTGAATCATGCAGATATTTTCCTACTACATTGCTATTATTAGCAAGCCCATTTGGATGCCTTTCTGATTTTGAATTCAACAATAGTCTTGCACTTTCGCAGGCACTGGCAGCAAGAATAACAACTTTTCCTTCTACTTGGTATTCCATCATATCATCTTTACTGACGTATGAAACTCCAGTTGCCAAGCCGTCTTTATTAGTAAGAACCTCTCTGGCCATTGCATTGGTTATCATATCAATGTTTCCTGTTTTTAATGCAGGATAAATTAATACGTTGGGAGAGGAGAAGTCTGCTTTTGCCATACTACAATTTCTATTACACTGGCCACAGAAAAAACATGGAGCTCTATCTGCATCATTTTCTATTTTTTCTGTAAGAATAGATAATCTGGATGGAATAACTTTTACACCGGCTTGTGTTGCTGCATTTTTAATAAATAGTTCATGTAGTCTTGGCTTTGGTGGTTTTAAAAAGAAACCATCAGGATCATTTTCTAATCCTTCATTGGTGCCAAATACACCGATCATTTTATCTACACGGTCATAATATGGCTTGATGTCTTCATATCCTATTGGCCAGTCATCACCAAGTCCATCAATGCTTCTTCTTTTAAAATCTTTCGGACCAAAGCGTAAAGAAATTCTGCCCCAGTGATTTGTTCTTCCACCAAGCATTCTTGCCCGCCACCATGCCCATTCAGTTCCATTTTCTTTTGTGTAAGGCTCGCCTTCTAACGACCAGCCTCCATAACAAGCATCAAAATCACCAAAGGGGCGAATTTTTGTACTAGCGCCACGTCGCGGAGATTCCCAAGGATTTTTTAATTGTGTAATGTTTTTTTGAGGATCATACATGTATCCGGCTTCCAGTAAACACACTTTTAAACCAGCATTAGCTAATATATAAGCTGACATACCACCGCCTGCGCCAGAACCAACAATAACTACATCGTATTTTTTAGTTTGCTTCTTAACCTGAAAATCTCCCATTGGATTTAGACGTTTTGGTTATAAAACATCAATTTACAAGTTTGCGATTGAGTGACCGAAATTATTGAAGCATTTTTCTTCACAAATTGCGAGAAGATATTATTTTTCTTTACTACTAAGATCTATTTTCCGTCCAAGGATATAACCTCCGATTGCTCCAAGAACAAGTCCAATCAGTACAACAGGAAGTGAACCATTTGTTGCAATATAGCCAACGATAATACCAAGCAGGCCGCCTACAATTGTAAACACAGGAAAACTACTACTACGTTTAAAAGCACCAGAGCTTTGACTTCGTTCTCTTTTAAATTGTTGTACATGTGATTTATGCTTCTTGCGGTGATGAGATCTTGCCATTGTTTAATATTTGATAAAAGAAATAGATGCCTCTTGTAATATAAAAAAAATTAATGAGTTAGTTTGATTTTAATTTCAAAAAAAAGCTACTCAAAAAATGAGTAGCTTTTATATTTTAGAAAATTTTGTTTTATTATCTGTTTCTATCCCTATTATTTCCGTAGCCATTATTATAACCTCCACCTCCTCCGCCACGGTTACCACCACCTCCTCTGTAACCACCACCGCCGCCGCCGCCGCCGGGTTTTTCTTCGGCCTGTTTTACGACAAGTGGTTTTTTACCAAGAGAAATATCGTTTAAGCCTTCAATGGCTTCTTTTGCTTCTGCATCATTTGGCATTTCAACAAAACCAAAGCCTTTGCTTTTTCCTGTCTCTCTGTCCATGGCCACTTTTACTGAGGTTACAGTTCCAAATTTTTCGAAAAATTCTTCGAGTTCTGCATCATCCATATCATAGGGTAAGCCGGCAACAAATATCTTCATTCTCTTATTTTTTACAAATGTAATAAAGAAATCCTGAAAGGGGTAAAATTGACGAGAATCATAAATTCAAAACAAAGCTTAAGTGTTAACTGGTAATTTAAAAGGATTTTAGTTTTAGATACTTGTCAAACCATTGCCCATATCGTTCCAGCCTGTCTTTCTGGAATGAGGGTAGACTTATACCATGAAACTGGCCTGGGTAAATAATCAATTCTGTTGGGGTGCCAATCGATCTCAACGCTTGGTACATCTGTTCGCTGCCAATAGCCGGCACATTAAAGTCTTTTTCACCAGCCATAAAAAGTGTTGGTGTTTTGATTTTATCAGCATTCAGAAACGGGTAAGACAACTTTAGATATTTTTCATAATTTTTATCTTTCCATGGTTGTCCAATTTCATTATCCAGTTGCAGAATATATTGGTCAACTCCATATAAAGAAAGTTGTAAGGCACTTCCCGCACCACTTATAGCCGCTTTAAAACGGGTGTCTTTTGCAATGGTATAATCTGTAAGGATGCCACCGTAGCTCCATCCGCCAATCCCCATTCTGTTTCCATCAATTATTCCTTTACTGATAAGATAATCTGCAGCTCCCTGGATATCCAATACTTCTTTATTTCCCCAATCTGCATAAATGGATTTACAAAAATCAATTCCTCTTCCATTACTTCCTCTGTAATTAACTGCAATAACTGCATAACCTTTTGCAGCCAACATTTGTCTAGTCAGATCAAATCCAAAATCATCCTGACCCACAGGTCCGCCATGTATATAAAAAATAACAGGTAGCTTTTCTTTTTTTGCTGACGCAGGAAGAAATAATAAGTTAGATACAACGACGCCGTCCTTACTAGTAGAACTGAATTTTTCAACTGTGGCTAATGATAAACCTGCTACAAAATCATCCTGTATAGAAGTGAGTCGGCGAAGATTTCCATCTTTTAGCGCATAAAATTCTGAAGGTAACTGCGAGTCTGACATTGAAGTGACCCAACTGCCATCTGGATGAAATTCTAAAGACCCAAAGGAACGGTTTCCACCTATAACTTTTTTCATCATTCCATTTTTCACATCGAAAGTCGAAATATATCTTTCGCAATCATCAGTAACAACTGCTGTAATATTTTTTCCATCCTTGTTCCAGCGAGGATTTGAAACGGGTCTGTCTAATGACTTGCTTAATAATAAAGATTCTCCACCAGTTGCTGGCACTACACACAAAATTGGCTGGTCATACATAATATAATTAGCATCGGAAGTGCTTCTCAGATATGCAACACTTTTCCCATCAGGGCTCCATTGTGGCGAATTGTCGCTGCCTTTCCAACTGGTGATTTGTTTTTCTACTGAACCTGTTTTTGCTTCAATGGTAAAAATATCTGAGTTGCTATTTTTATCCGGATCCTCAGTTCGGTTACTTACAAAAACAATTGAAGTGCCGTCCGGACTCCATTGACTGCTGCCTTCATTATAGTTTCCTTTTGTAAGAGTGTCGGTTTTTTTAGTTGCTACATCAAATAAATAAAGATGAGTTTTTCTTTTATCATATTGATAGCCTGATACATCCAGTTTAAAACGATACCTGTCAATTACATATGGCTTAGCACTTTTTTTACCTGTAGTATCTTCATAATCTTTAATTGTTAGTAGTAGTTTTTTTCCATCAGGGCTCCAGCTATAATCATTTAAATCGCCTTTTACATCTGTAAGTTTAATGGCTTCCCCTCCTAATCTGTTTAAAAGATATACTTGGTTAGTTCCACCGTTGCGGGAAGTTGTAAAAGACAAGTATTTTCCATCAGGGCTCCATCTTGGATTGGATTCTCCATCAGGACTATTTGTTAATTGTATTTTATCATCACCATCCCAGGCAGACATCCAGATATCTGTATTTCTTTTATCCTTTGCCGAATCAGTTGTGGTAAGTGTATAAGCCACCCACTTGCCATCAGGAGAAATTTGTGCATCATTTGTACTTTTTAACTTGAATATATCTCCGGGCACTAAATTCCTTTTTTCAGATTGGGAATATGCATTGAATTGTGTGTAGCTTAATAAAAAAATAACCAATAGTGTTTTTAATAGATTCATAAAAAAATTTGAATACCGAATATAAGTAATGCTTTGGACAGTTTAATTCGGTGGATAAAGAACCTGTTATTAGTTATCTTTGCGATTCAAAATGATTTTTATGAAAGAAGTCTATGTTATATCTGCTGTTAGAACACCTTTGGGAAGTTTTGGTGGATCATTAAAAGGATTTTCCGCGACTCAATTGGGTGCTACAGCTATCAAAGCGGCTATTACAAAAGCTGGTATAAAAGGGGAACAAGTTCAAGATGTTTTAATGGGCTGTGTCCTACAAGCTAATCTGGGGCAAGCTCCGGCAAGACAAGCTGCAAAATTTGCTGGTTTGCCAAATGAAGTAGCTTGTACTACAATCAATAAAGTTTGTGCAAGCGGCATGAAAGCTATTGCACAGGCAACACAAAGTATTTTATTAGGTGATGCTGATATTGTTGTTGCTGGTGGAATGGAAAGTATGAGCAATGTTCCGTTTTATAATGATGCACAACGTTGGGGAAGTAAATATGGTAACACTGCTATGATTGATGGATTAGCGAAAGATGGCCTTACTGATGTGTACGATGGAAAAGCAATGGGCAATGCTGCAGAACTTTGTGCAAAGGAATGTGGCATCAGCCGGGAAGAACAGGATGCATTTGCTATCGAAAGTTATAAACGAAGCCAGGCAGCATGGGAAAAAGGGTTGTTTGATAATGAAGTAATACCTGTTGAAATTCCGCAAAGAAAAGGCGACCCAATAATTTTTGCAAAAGATGAAGATCCTTACAACGTAAAGTTTGATAAGATAACTTCTTTAAATCCAGCATTTCAAAAAGATGGTACTGTTACTGCTGCAAATGCTTCTACAATGAATGATGGTGCCGCAGCATTGGTATTAATGAGTAAAGAAAAAGCGGATGAACTTGGATTGAGACCAATCGCAAAAATTATTGGCTATGCAGATGCAGAGCAAGCACCAGAATGGTTTACTACAACTCCTTCTTTAGCAGTTCCAAAAGCTGTTGCTAAAGCTGGTTTGAAAATGGAAGACATTTCTTATTGGGAACTAAATGAAGCTTTCGCTGTTGTTGGAATTGAAAATACAAAACGACTGAAACTTGACCCTGCCAAAGTAAATGTGCATGGTGGAGCTGTTTCTATTGGTCATCCTTTAGGGTGCAGCGGAGCAAGAATTATTGTTACATTGATTAATGTATTGAAAGCAAATAATGCAAAATATGGTGCCGCAGGAATATGTAACGGTGGTGGCGGTGCTAGTGCAATGGTAATTGAGAATGTTTAATCAGAACAAGGGTTTGATTATTCTTTATAAAAACAGAAACTCTCTTTTTAAGGAGAGTTTTTTAATTCATTTATAAAAAAAACCATGTCATAAAATACTAATGAAATTTGTGTTTAAAATATTTTAGTTCATGGTAACAATACGAATTGCTGATAAAAAAGATGCTGAACTGATTGCTGAATTAAGTCAGCAAACATTTATAGAAACATTTGCTTCTTCAAATTCAAAAGAAAATATGGATAAGTTTCTGCAGGAATCTTTTTCTAAAGAAGCGTTGATTAATGAAGTTGGTGCATTTGGTAATATTTTTTTATTGGCTTATGAGATTGAAAAACCTATTGGTTATGTGCGATTAAGAGAAGACAATAACCCACCAATATTAGCTGGAATAATTTCTATGGAAATTGCTAGACTATATGTTTCAAAAGATGCTATTGGAAAAGGAATCGGTAAATTACTGATGCAGGAAAGCATCTCGATAGCCAAACAAAGGGGCAAATCATTGATATGGTTAGGCGTTTGGGAGCATAATAAACGGGCAATTGATTTTTATACTAAATGGGGCTTTGAAAAATTTGCTACTCATTTTTTTAAGTTGGGAGATGATAATCAGACAGATTGGCTTATGAAGAAATCACTGTCCTGAGAGAAAGTGTTCCCATGTTAGCAATTTTAATAGTAATAGTTTAAATTGCCAGTACTGAATAAAATGAGAACAGAAATAATCAATATAAAAAAACTGGTAAACACCCGGGTAGAGAACAAACTTCTAAGGGGAAAAGAATTAGCTGATTTGCCAAACTTGGATGATGCTTATTTACTAATTGAAGATGGTGTAATAACTGATTTCAGCAGTATGAAAGAATTGCCAGCTGAATTCAAGCATTCACCTTCGGTTATTGATGCAACCGGACAATTTGTATTACCTGCCTGGTGTGATAGTCATACACATATTGTTTTTGCAACAAGTAGGGAAGAAGAGTTTGTAGATAAATTAAAAGGATTGAGTTATGCTGATATAGCTGCAAAAGGAGGCGGTATTCTAAACTCAGCAAGAAAGTTAAATGCAGCTACAGAAGTTGAGCTTTTTAATTCAGCATGGAAAAGATTAGACGAGATTAGTAAACTAGGCACAGGTGCAGTTGAAATTAAAAGCGGTTATGGATTATCAGTGGAAGGTGAATTAAAAATGCTTCGTGTAATAAAAAAAATAAAAGAGAAATCGAAATTATCTATAAAAGCAACATTTCTCGGAGCTCATACCTTTCCAATTGAATACAAAGAAAATCATCAGGGATATATAGACCTTATCATCAACGAAATGTTGCCAGTTATTGCTAAAGAGAAACTAGCTGATTATATAGATGTCTTTTGCGAAACGGGGTTCTTTTCTCCCGATGAAACAGAAAAAATTTGTCGTGCCGGTATGGCTTATGGGTTAAAACCAAAAATTCATGCTAACCAACTCAATTTATCAGGTGGAACTCAAGTTGGAGTAAAGTTGGGTGCAATTAGCGTTGACCATTTAGAAACTATAGACGATGTAGCTATTCAAACATTAGCGAATTCAAATACAATTGGAACCTTATTACCTACTGCCGCTTTTTTTCTGCGAATGCCTTTTCAACCTGCTAGACAATTAATAGATGCAGGTTGTGCAATTGCATTAGCAACGGATTTTAATCCTGGATCTTCACCATCAGGCAATATGAACCTTGTAAATGCGATGAGTTGCATACAAATGAAAATGTTGCCAGAAGAAGTTATTAATGCTTCAACAATCAATGGTGCTTATGCAATGGAATTGGAAAATGAAGTTGGAAGTATCACCGTTGGCAAAAAAGCAAATCTAATATTGACAAAACCAATTTCATCATTAGCCTATATGCCTTATGCTTTTGGGTCAAACTTGATTGACAAGGTCATGATTGGCGGTGAGTGGGTTTAGCGAAAATATTTTTCAAAAAAATTATTTATACATGCAACAAATCATAGAATGTGTTCCCAATTTTAGTGAAGGGAATGACTTGAATATAATTAAACAAATTACTGATCAGATAGAATCTGTGGAAGGAGTCCGTTTGTTAAATGTAGATCCAGGAAAAGCAACGAACAGAACTGTCGTTACATTGGTTGGAAATCCTGAAGCAGTTATTGAAGCTGCATTTCTTGCCATAAAAAAAGCAGGAGAGTTGATTGATATGAGCAAACATAAAGGTGAACATCCACGAATGGGTGCTACCGATGTGTGTCCACTTATTCCGATTGCTAATATCTCCATGGAAGAAACGGCTAAGTATGCACATCAATTAGCAGAAAGAGTTGGAAATGAATTACACATTCCAGTGTATCTATATGAAGCCGCACAGCCAAATAAAAGCCGGAACAATTTATCAGTTATAAGAGCCGGAGAATATGAAGGCTTTTTTAAAAAAATTAAAGAGCCCGAATGGAAACCAGATTTTGGCCCTGCGGAATTTGATGCAAAAAGAGGGGGAACAGTAATTGGCGCCAGAGATTTTTTAGTGGCCTATAATATTAATCTTAATACTACTTCAACAAGAAGAGCCAATGCAATTGCATTCGATGTGAGGGAAGCAGGAAGAAATGTAGAAGAAAATGGGAAAAAAGTAAATAAGCCGGGAACATTGAAATCAGTAAAAGCAATAGGTTGGTATATTGAAGAATATGGGGTAGCTCAGATTTCAATGAACCTTACTAATATTAATACAGTACCAGTTCATATTGCATTTGATGAAGTTTGTAAAAAAGCTGATGCAAGAGGAATAAGAGTTACAGGAAGCGAATTAGTTGGTTTGGTGCCATTAAAGTCATTGACAGATGCTGGTAAATATTTTTTGCAAAAACAAAAAAGATCAATCGGTGTTTCTGAAAAGGAATTGATAAAGATTGCTGTAAAATCAATGGGATTAGATGAATTGGGGCCTTTCAAACCAGAGGAAAGAGTAATTGAATATTTATTGAAGAATAGTGCCGACAGTAAATTGGTGAATATGACATTGGCTGATTTCGCCAATGAAACATCTAGTGAAAGTTCAGCACCTGGTGGCGGTTCTATTGCTGCTTACGTTGGGGCGTTAGGAGTTTCGTTGGCAACGATGGTAGCCAATCTATCTTCGCATAAAAAAGGTTGGGATGAGCGATGGGAAGAATTCGGTAATTGGGCTGAAAAAGGAGAGAAGATCAAAAATGAATTAGTTAGTTTGGTCGATGCCGATACAAAAGCATTTAATAAAATAATGGAAGGATTTGGCATGCCTAAATCAACGGATGAAGAAAAACTTGCCAGAACTAATGCTATTCAGGAAGCAACAAAATTTGCCATTGAGATTCCGTTTCAGGTCATGAAGGCTTCTTACAACAGTATGGAAGTAATAAAGACAATGGCTGAAATTGGCAATCCCAATTCTGTTTCAGATGCAGGTGTAGGTGCATTGTGTGCCAGATCAGCTGTAATAGGAGCATTTATGAATGTACGCATCAATGCAAGCGGTTATGATGACAAAGCATATGTAGCAGAAACATTAAAAAGAGGTAAAGAAATTGAAAACAAAGCCATAGCTTTAGAAGAAGAAATTTTAAAAATTGTAGATGGAAAAATTGGAAATTAATACTACGATGCAACTGCCTGTTATAGGAGAAATGAAACATTTTAAAGTGTATAGTAAAGAGGATGTATTATCATTAACAAAAATCCGCAGATTTGAAACAAAAGTAGGGGAGCGGCTGGAGATTCTAAAGGATGTAACTGATATCGCAGACTCCATTAAAAGCTCTACGGCAAAATATGTACTGTTTGGTGTGCCCGAAGATCTTGGAGTGAAAGGCAATTTGGGTATAGGCGGCGCTGATACTTTGTGGATTCCATTTTTGCAAAGTTTTTTGAATGTGCAGAGCAATGATTTTTTTGATGGCAATCAGATTTTATTGGCTGGTCATTTTGATTTTGGTGATATTCAATACCTGATTGATACGACAGCTAAAAGCGAGGAAGAAAAAATTGAAGCATTCAGACATGCTGTTATTGCTGTGGATGATGAAGTAGAACATCTTGCTAAAATAATTACTGAAGCAAAGAAGATCCCCATTGTGATTGGCGGCGGACATAATAATACATATCCTTTAATTAAAGGAAGTTCTAAAGGCTGGCACAAAGCCGGTGCTTTGCCATTGGCTCAGATTAATTGTATTAATCTCGATACACATGCCGATTACAGACCATTGGAAGGAAGGCATAGCGGTAATGCATTTCGCTATGCGGAAGAAGACGGCTACTTACAGAAGTATTGCGTAATAGGATTGCATGAAAATTATATTCCACAAAATGTATGGATTGATATAGTTAATAATCCCTTTATTGATTGCATCACCTATGAAGATATTTTTGTGCATGAGAAAAGAACATTTATGCAGGCGGTTTCTCATGCTACAGGTTTTACAGAAGATACGTTGACGGGTATTGATCTTGATCTGGATGCTATTCAGAATACATTAAGCAGTGCCATGACACCCGTCGGTATTACGGCAACACAAGCCAGGCAATATGTTTCTTTTGCAGCTGCCGATACTAAACCAGCCTATTTTTATATTTGTGAAGGAGCCACAAGATTAAACGATGGCAGAACAGATGCCACTAGTGGTAAATTAATAAGTTACCTCGTTAGTGATTTCATAAAAGGCAATTCCATTTAATAATTTATACATAAAAAATGCAGCTCGAAAGCTGCATTTTTTTAATTAGTATAATTTAAAAAATCTAACTTTCTAACTCAGGAGTAAGATATTGTGCATATGCATAACCCTCTTCGTTATCAACAGTTCTTATTAGCCACCATTGTTCACTACTCTGACTTACAACTGTAACTATCTCATGATGGGCTGCTTTTCCAACAATAGGTTGGTCAGTACCAGGGCCCTTACGAATATTTAAATTCGAACGTTCTGTAGTTACTTTTGCTTTAGTAACAGGGGCAGTTGCAATAACATTGATATTCATTACAAGATCACCAGATAAGAAATTTGGATCTATTTTATCATATACAGACCAAAGCATATCCTTTACAGCACCTGTTGGAGCTTCGCCGTCAATATATAAAATGCCTTCTTGTTCTCTTACTTGCAAATTAGCTACAGCACTATTCGTAGCAGCAGTAACAAGTTCGTTGTATTTATTTTGTAGTACCATTAGTTTTTGATTTAGTCTTATTTAATAGTTAATCCATCAAGATTATATCCTTTTGGAGTTAGTTTGTCCAGCATTTGTTTTAGAGCAGCCCATTTTGCTTTTGCAATTTCGCCTTTGAGTACAATTTTGCCCATATCCACTGAGCCAGTTACTCCCGGGTTATCTTTCAAAGCATCAGTCAATCCCATTGTAAGTGCATCATCGGTAGAATTAACAACTGGTGGAGTTACTGTACAATTATTAACTACTTCTTTTACGCCTTTTATGCCTTTTACAAGATCCGCACAATGCGTTTTACATGCATCATCCTTACATTCTCCAGAAATGGTGGCAACGCCTTTTTCTACAGAAACCATTGTGTTAACAGCCATTGGATCAGCTTTTAAAGCCGTTTCCACAGCAGTTTTTACGTCGGCATCACTTACTTTTGATTTGCACGAAGTAAAGGCTATGGCCAACGTAAAGAAAGCCATCATAGCAATTGAAATTGAGATTTTTTTCATTTTTTAAAAATTTTTAGAAAAGCAAGTTAGTTCTTTAGTTTTAGTATGCAATTTTTTTCGATGAAACCTGTGAAACCTATGTTGAAATCTTTTATTTTTTTTCCAACTCCATTATTTTCTCAAACACTATTTCGTATTCAGCATTGAGTTGCTCCAATTCATTTCCTGATTTTTTATAGGCGTTTTCTGCCTCGAAAAATTTTGATCTATCTGAATAGATCGCCGGATCGGTAAGTGAAGATTCTAATTCCGTTTTTTTCTTGTTTAGCTGTGCAATTTTCTCTTCAAGTTGCTGAAATTGTTTCTGCACTTTTTGTAATTCCTTTTTTGCTTCTTTATCTATTGCAGTGTGAACAGGCTTTTGAACAGGAATAGGAGCTTCCACTTTTTTAGGTGTTACTTCACTTTTTTTTTCACCCTCTTTTTCCTTTTTCTGCATTGCCATTCTTTCTTTCCACTTTACCCACTCCTCATAGCCGCCTTTGAATTCTTTTATTTCATGATCAACGATCTCCCAAATCTTGTTTGCAGTTTTTGAAACAAAATAACGGTCATGACTAACAAGTATCATGCTGCCTTCATATTTTTTTAATGAGTCGATCAGCAAATCACAACTATGCATATCAAGGTGGTTCGTAGGCTCATCCAACATCAAAAAATTGGCTTTGCTTACAATCACTTTTGCTAAAGCTACTCTGGCTTTTTCGCCCCCACTTAATATTTTTATTTTTTTATCTGAATCATCTCCGCTGAATAGAAAACAACCTAATAAACCTCTTAACTCAAGGTCATTCATTTGGCTGCCACATTCCTTCATTTCATCCAGAATGGTATTATCAACATTCAATGCTTCCAACTGATGCTGGGCATAGAAACTCTCTTCTACATTATGTCCCCATTTTCTTTCTCCTTCGGAGAAGTTTTCAACGCCTGCAATAATTCTCAATAATGTTGATTTTCCTTTTCCGTTAGCTCCAATCAAAGCAATTTTATCGCCCCGATCAATCTCAATAGTAGAGTTTTCAAAGATTACATTTTCGCCAAATGCTTTAGAAACATTTTTAAGCTCTACTAGCACACGGCCCGGAGTTTTATCTACTCTGAAATTGATTCTGATATTCGGTCTTTCAATTTCCGCTTCTTCAATTCTATCCAATTTATCAAGCTTCTTCATAATACTCTGCGCCATCGCAGCTTTACTGGCCTTTGCCCTGAACCGTTCCACCAGCCTTTCATTCTGGCGAATATAATCCTGTTGATTTTCGTAGGCCTTTTGCTGCATCTCTACTCGGATGGTTTTCTCAGCTTCATAATAATCATAATTGCCATTGTAAATATGTAATTGTTGTTGATATACTTCCACAATCTTTGTCACCATTCTGTTCAAAAAATATTTATCATGGCTCACAATTACTACTGAACCTTGATAATGCAATAAATATTTTTCCAGCCATTCAATGGAAGGAAGGTCAAGGTGATTGGTAGGTTCATCCATCAGTAGTAAATCTGGCTGTTGCAAAATCATTTTCGCCAATAGTACTCTCATTCTCCATCCACCACTAAACTCTTTATAGGGTCTGTGTAAATCTGCGTTAGAAAACCCTAATCCTTGTAATACCTCTTCTGTTTTATGATGAATGTTATATCCATCCAGTGTGTCCATTTCATGCAATTTGTCACTGTATTCATGCAAGGTTTTCTCATCACCTGTTTTCTCTAATTCGATGCCGAGATCTTCAATTTCTTTTTCTAATTGCAATATTTTTTCAAAAGCACCAAGTGCTACCTGTATTATTGAGTCATTCGTATCAAAACTTAAAAGATCTTGGTGTAAATAGCCAATAGATGTTGTGCGGCTTCTTTCTACCGTACCGGCTGATGGAAGATATTCTCCAACTAATAATTTCAGCAATGTAGACTTGCCTGTTCCATTATATCCAATCAGTCCAATCCGTTCACCTGGCTGAATATGCCAAGTTGCTTCTTCTACAATGGCTCTTGCCCCAAATTCAAACGTTATATTTTGAAATCCTGCTAACATAGTATACTTATTTGACCTCTTATTTTAACAATCCGCAAAAATAAAGGATTACAACTTGCGGAAGCAGGAGATTATCTTTGTATCTGTTTTTCTTTTGAAATATTAACAGTATAAATTGTTTTGGAAATATGAAGAAAGTAATAGAAATCTTAGGAATTGTATTGCCGGCATTAATTATTGCTCTTGGAATTGTTAGAATTTTTGTCAAAAATACAAAAGGGGTAAATGGCCTGACCATGCTTTTTGCCATCTTACTGCTTGCAGTGGGGCTTCTGCAGTTCTTTATTTTTGGCAACAAAAAAAGTTCAAATAACTCCGGGCCTAAACCCCCACCATTGGCTGTAAGCAAGCATAGCGAGGCTTTTAATAAATCCATAGGTTCTCTGCTATCAGCTTATTATGATATGACCGAGGGATTTGTGAACTGGGACACGGCAGTTATTAGCAAGGCTGGCGATAACTTGAAGTTTGCTTTCGATAGTTTAAATCTTGATGAAATAAAAAAGGATACATTGATCTATCAAACTGCCCTTGATCCTTATAATAATGCAAAAAATGAATTGGAGGCTATTCTTGCTGACCCTTCTCTTACAGAGAAAAGAGGATCGTTGAATATTCTATCAGATAATATTCGTAACCTTCTTGTAATTGTGAAATATGATGGTGCTAAAGTTTATTGGCAGGAATGTCCTATGGCTTTTGATGGTGATAAGCCTGGAAACTGGTTAAGCAAAACAAAGGATGTTCGTAATCCTTATCTTGGTACAAAAGATCCTAAGTATGGAAACTCAATGCTTGAATGCGGTGGCCCGAAGGATACTATAAATTTTATTGTTGAAACTTCTGTTCAATAAACTAAATAGAAGAATCTGCAGTAGAATCAACTTATCAATAACATTATATTTTCAATATTATTAAGTTATGCTGAATCTAGATTTCTCAGTTTTTCCGGTTTTGGTTACAGAAAGACTTATTCTGAGACAACTAAACAACGACGACACTAACGAATTGTTCTTTCTTCGTTCAGATGAGAATGTGTTACGTTTAATTGGTAAAGAACCGGCAAAGGATATAAAAGAGGTAGAAGAACTTTTGACTAGAGTAAATGAATCAATCCGGCAGGCAGAATCAATAATGTGGGGAATTGCACTCGATTCAGTTCCAGATAAAATAATCGGAACTATTTGTTTTTGGAATATTGTCAAGCAGCATCACAGAGCTGAAATAGGTTACTTGCTTCATCCAGACCACTGGAGAAAAGGATTGATGAAAGAAGCGATTTTTAAAGTACTAGATTACGGATTTAGCAACATGAAATTGCATAGTGTGGAAGCAAGAATAAAAGCAGGTAACAGTCCCTCGGCTGCTGTCCTTGAAGCAACTGGTTTTGTGCAAGAAGGGTATTTGAAAGAAGAGTATTATTTTAATGAAAAATTTTACGATAGTGTTATTTATTCTAGACTCCAATAGGCAACGGTTATGTAAAAAAGCGGTTGTGATGCTCTAAAGTCTTTGATGTAAGAGTTAAAATTGGGTTTTAAGAATACATAGAAATAAAAATGCCTGTGAAAACAGGCATTCTTTTCGAGATAAATCAAATATTTAAATTTGTTTACAACGTTAAGTTAGTTCCAGTAAATGTATTTGCAAAATATATTTACCTTTTTAAGGAAAGTTCTTCTATACATTAATATTTTATACCTACATAGTTGATATTAGTCAACAAAATTCAACCTAACCTTGTAGAACTTTTTATGTAATTTGAGTAGTAGAACAAGCAACCATTTATAGAGTTGTCACTGTCTTTTAAATATAACACTTTAAAGGAAAAATTAATATTATGAAGAGATTAATTACCTTATTTATTCCCTTGGTATTAGCTGTTTTTTTTATGTCGAATAAAAAAGTTGATAGAATGCCAGGTAATGGCCAGATTGATGGGCCTTATGTCATTTACAAAAATGATAAAGTTTATGTCAATTATATTTTTGATGACAATGGAGTCAGTAAGCTTAAAGTTGACAGTGTGTCACAATCGCAAAAGGAAAGTATTAAATTAACTATAGCAACAGACAAAGCTGATATAACATTCGAAGTAGCATTGAAAAAAGATCTTCAGAATGAAAAGACCGATTTCTCAGGAGAAAATAAAATGTTTGTTGTTTCTGATATAGAAGGCGAATTCAAAGCTTTTAGGCAATTGCTACAAGGCAATAATATTATTGACGAAAATTTCAATTGGACTTTTGGGAATGGACACCTTGTACTAACAGGTGATTTTGTTGACAGAGGAACTCTTGTTACAGAAGTTCTTTGGCTAATTTATTCTTTAGAAGAAAAAGCAAAAACTGCAGGAGGCTATGTGCATTTTATTTTAGGGAATCATGAGATTATGAATTTGAATAATGATCTCCGGTATGTGCATCGTAAGTATATGCAAAGTGCTTCGTTAATGAATGAAAGCTATCTCAATCTCTATAGTGATAAGACAGAATTGGGCCGGTGGCTTAGGACAAAAAATGTAACAGAAAAAATAGGCAATATTTTATTCATGCATGCGGGCATTTCCGATGTGGTGAATTATATGGAATTACCCGTAAGTAAAATTAATAAGCTTGTAAGACCTTTTTATAGTGATACAACTTTTAATTATAAAGACCCGAAAGTGGAAATTCTTTACAGCGATTTAGGCCCATTTTGGTACAGAGGTTATTATGGAAAGCAAAAACCTGCAATTACACAAATTGATAGTACACTATCTTTTTATAGAGTAAAGCACATTGCAACAGGACACACAGTAGTTGCAGATACAATAAGTGTTTTGTTCGGCGGCAAATTGATTAATACCGATGTCCATCACAGTAAAGGACATAGCGAAGCTTTGCTTGTTGAAGGTAAGAGGTTTTACAGAGTTGGACCGACCGGCGAAAGATTTCTAATACTTGAGTAATATTTTTTCTATTGGCCTATATTGATTATTTTGTTGTTTCAAAATAATAACCAAAACCTCATTTATGAAAAAAGTATTAATCGTTTTAATGGTATTCGGTTTTCTTGTTTCTTGTAAGAGCAAAGAAAACTCAAAAGAAAACAAGACTGAAAATAAGACGAAAGATGACTATCAAAGTGTAGATGATAAAGTAGATAAAGCTGATAATGACGAGAAAACAGAAACTGATTACAAAGAAAAAACTAACGCCAACGCTGATGAATTGGATGAAGATGGCAACAGCAAAGCAGACGTAGAATCTATAAATGGTCAAGATGACAGCGAATGGCCTCAATCAGAAAGAGATGCTTTTATGACAAATTGTGTGAGAGAGGCAGTTAAAGCTGGAAGGAGTACAAGTGTTTCACAAAGATATTGTGATTGCATGTTAGGAAAAATTGAAGGGATGTATCCAAACATCAACGATGCAGCAACCTTAACTAATGCAGATATTAAACGTATCACTGATAAATATGCGCCTGGTTGTCTTAAGTAAAAGGTTTAAAATCTTATTTTTCAAGGCCTGAACCTTCAAGTTCAGGCTTTACCTTTTTAGGTATTATCCGCTTTCCCTCTTAAATTTGCCACACCAAAAAAGATAATAAATAATGGCAAGATCAATCGCATTTCGGGATGCCCTAAGAGAAGCAATGAGTGAAGAAATGAGAAGAGACGAAAGGGTTTACTTGATGGGAGAAGAAGTGGCAGAATACAACGGAGCTTATAAAGTAAGCCAGGGTATGTTGGCCGAATTTGGACCTAAAAGGGTTATCGATACTCCAATCGCAGAACTTGGTTTTACTGCTATAGCAGTTGGATCAGCACAAAATGGTTTAAGACCCGTAGTTGAATACATGACATGGAATTTCGCAGTTCTTGCTTTAGATCAAATATTAAATACGGCTTCTAAAATGTTGGCAATGAGTGGTGGACAGATTTCATGTCCTATTGTTTTCAGAGGTGGAAACGGGTCAGCAGGCCAGCTTGGAGCACAGCATTCTACTGCTTTTGAAGCTCTTTATGCTAACATCCCAGGACTCAAGGTTGTTTCTCCTAGCAATGGATACGATGCGAAAGGATTGCTTAAACAGGCTATTCGGTATGAAGAAGATCCAATAATGTTTATGGAAAGTGAGCAGATGTATGGCGACAAAATGGAAATTCCTGAAGAAGAGTACTACATAGAATTAGGTAAAGCTGATATTAAGAAGGCTGGTCGGGATGTAACCATTGTTTCTTTCAATAAAATGATGAAAGTTGCACTTGCTGCTGCTGATGAACTGGAAAAAGAGGGAATTAGTGCCGAGGTAATTGATTTGCGTACGATCCGCCCTTTGGATTGGATGACAATTCTTGAAAGTGTAAAGAAAACTAATCGTCTTGTCATTGTTGAAGAACAGTGGCCCTTTGCTTCTGTTTCATCTGAAATAACGTACAGAATACAAAAAGAAGGATTTGATTATCTGGATGCGCCAATTCGCCGAATTACTGCTGCAGACGCACCTTTACATTATGCCCCAAACCTTGTAGCTGCTGCATTACCCGATGTGCCAAGAACCGTTAAGCTGGTAAAAGAAGTAATGTATCTACAGAAATAATATTTTAAAAAATAAATTTTTTAAAGGCTCTGATGAATTTTTCGGAGCTTTTTTTTGTGTAAACTAAAAAAATACTTAGGTTAATCATGCAACCTTTTGGTTTTTATACTCTATCTTCGTTTCGGTTTTTCATAGGATATTGGATTTTAAAAACGAGGCTGGGTTTCTACCCGGCTTCTATTTTTTTTGGCACATTCTTTTCACTACTTATCCAAACTGCAAATTCTTGCAACAACATCTTTCGACTCAAATCATTTATTTTTACGCATAAATAAATCCAAATGGCTGATATACTTATTATTGATGATGAAAAGGCGATTCGTAAAACCCTGACCGAAATTTTATCGTTTGAAGGATATAAAATTGATGAAGCAGCAGACGGGGAAGAAGGGTTGAAAAAATTTAAGGAAAAAACTTTTGATCTAGTTCTTTGCGATATTAAGATGCCAAAAATGGATGGCATAGAATTTTTAGAAAAGGCCGGCGAAGTAAATGCCGATGTTCCAATCATCATGATTTCTGGTCACGGAAATATTGAAACGGCCGTAGAAGCTGTAAAAAAAGGAGCTTATGATTACATTTCCAAACCACCGGACCTTAATCGCCTGCTAATTACGATACGTAATGCAATGGATAAAAGCACACTGGTTTCCGAAGCCAAAGTGCTGAAAAGAAGAGTGAGCCGGGTACAGGAAATGATCGGTGAATCTTCTCCTATTAAAAAGATAAAAGAGACAATTGAAAAAGTAGCTCCAACGGATGCAAGAATATTAATAACAGGGGATAACGGAGTAGGTAAGGAGTTGGTAGCAAGATGGGTGCATGAAAAAAGTAACAGAGCTTCTGCTCCCATTGTAGAAGTTAACTGTGCCGCTATACCATCCGAATTAATCGAAAGTGAATTATTCGGACATGAGAAAGGCTCTTTTACTTCTGCTATAAAACAAAGAATAGGAAAATTTGAAACGGCTAATGGCGGCACACTTTTCTTGGATGAGATTGGTGATATGAGTGCTAATGCTCAGGCAAAAGTGCTTAGAGCTTTGCAAGAGGGAAAAATTACAAGAGTAGGTGCAGAGAAAGACATAAGTGTAGATGTAAGAGTAATTGCCGCTACCAATAAAGATTTGTTGAAAGAAGTAGAAGAAAAAAACTTTCGACTTGACCTTTATCATCGCCTTAGTGTAATTCTTATACATGTTCCTTCTTTGAATGAAAGGAGAGATGATATTCCTATGCTGGTTGAAAAGTTTCTTGAGGACATCTGTTCAGATTATGGCATTGCACAAAAACCCATTGATGATGATGCTATCAAGCTATTACAGGAATATAATTGGACTGGAAATATAAGAGAGTTAAGAAATGTAGTGGAAAGACTAGTTATTTTGTCTGGTAAAAATATTACTACAGAAGATGTGAAGAGTTATGTAATGCCGAAATAGCAATTTTTCAAGACTCAATCTTTATTTTACTCCATTTACCGGTAAATATGTGCTATTGACAGCCGTTTCACAAAACTTTTGTGTTTAATATTTTGATAAGCATATAATTACGATATTTTTGCCTGCACTAAAATATGGCTCATGCCCCTTACTCATTTTTTTATAGTTTATTTGATAGGTACGCTGATTGTTTTTCTTCCTTCATTTGGTTTCGCTAAGCTTTTTGAAAAAGCTGGTGTTCCAGCTTGGAAGGCCTACGTTCCCTTTTATAACACATGGGTGATGCAGGATCTGGCTCAACGACCAAAGCATTGGGTTTTCTGGCAGTTTATTCCCGTTGTTGGCTGGTTTATTAGTCCCGGTATTTTTATAGAATTTGCTAAACTGTTCGGAAAGTTTGGCCTAGGTCATCACACGGCTGCATCATTAACGGCATCAGTTTATTTTCCATACTTGGCAATAAAAGAAAATCCTAAATACATCGGGCCAGAAGCTGTTAAGAAACATAAGAAAAAAGCCTGGAGAGAATGGGTAGATGCTGCCATTTTTGCAATAGTAGCTGCTACTTTGATAAGAACATTTGTTTTTGAAGCTTATACTATTCCATCTGGTTCAATGGAAAAAACATTACTGATAAAAGATTTTCTTTTTGTAAGCAAACTAAGCTACGGACCAAGAATTCCAAACACACCATTATCTGTTCCGTTTGTTCATAATTATCTTCCGGGCAGCACCAGAAAGTCATATTCTGAAGCAATAAAAATTCCATACACAAGATGGTTTGGCACTTCACCTAAAAGAGGCGATGTGGTTGTGTTTAATTTTCCTTCCGGTGATACGGTTATCAATAAAGATGATTATCAATCAAAACATCCTTACTATCAGCTTTGCCGTGAATTAGGAAATGGAGATGTTGATAAAGGACGACAAATTATTTTAAACGATCCCGAACAATATCCCTTGGCTGTTCATCCGGTTGATAAAACAGACAACTATATCAAACGATGTGTAGCTGTTGCTGGCGATACAGTTCAAATAATAAACAGTGATGTTTATTTAAACGGAGAAAAGCAAAAATTGCCGCCTTATTCGCAATTGGATTATGATGTTACAACTACGCAGCCATTAGATGGTGATTTTGCAAAAAGCGAATTTGATATTGATATTTTCAATCCACAAGAAAGTATGGCAATGAATAATAACCGATACAGGTTACTGCTTACTGCGAAATCGGTGGAGAAAATGAAAGCGTCTCCACTAATTAAAAGTATACAACCAATTGTAGATACTTTGCCAGCATACAATGCTGCATTCGAAGACTATGTTTATAATAATAAATGGACGGTTGATAATTATGGTAAGATTTGGGTTCCTAAAAAAGGAAGTGCAATAATTTTGAATGATAGCACTTACAGCATTTATCAACGGGTGATAAGAGTTTATGAAAGGAATGACCTTGTTGTAAAAAATGGAAAGTATTTTATTAATGGAAAAGAAACAACCAGCTATACTTTCAAAATGGATTATTACTGGATGATGGGAGATAACCGTCATCAATCACAGGATTCAAGATTCTGGGGCTTTGTGCCGGAAGATAGAATTGTTGGAAAAGCCTGGATGATCTGGTTCAGTTATGATGGATCACCAAGATGGAAAAGGTTCTTTAACATCGTAAAATAAATGTAACTTTAAATGCCCTTGATAAAAATCAGGGGCATTCTTGTATTTAATCCAATCGAATAAAATGGCAGACAACAAATTTGAATTTTCTTACTCAGCGTTTAATGATAGCAGCGAACTAAATGAAGCTGATGCAAGGCTTTTAGATGAAGCTAGAAAGGTTACGGAAGATGCTTATGCACCGTATTCAAATTTTCATGTAGGTGCTATTGCGATTTTAGAAAATGGGCAAAAAGTAGCTGGTACTAATCAGGAGAATGCTTCATATCCCGTTGGTATTTGTGCAGAGAGAGTTTTGCTGGGATCTGCTGCAACACTTTTTCCGAATGTTGCGATAAAGACAATAGCAATCAGTTATAATAGCAAAGAAGTAAAAAGTGATCATCCAATTTCTCCATGCGGTATGTGTCGCCAGGCATTATTAGAATATGAAACAAGAACAGAAAAACCGATACGCATAATTCTTAGTGGACAGGAAGGAAAAGTATTTATTATTAATACTGTAAAATATTTATTACCCTTTGCGTTTACAAAAAGCGAATTAAAATAAGGTCTGCACACCATGTGCAACTTTTGCTTCATGCTCCAGCAACCATTTCTTTCTCCATAATCCGCCAGCATAACCTGTCAGTTCTCTATTGGAACCTATTACACGATGACAAGGAATTACTATCGCAATATTATTTTTCCCATTGGCATTAGCAACAGCTCTTGTAGCTTTTGTATCACCTGTCTTTTTGGCCAGATCGAGATAGCTAATCGTTCTTCCAAAAGGTATTGTGAGTAAATGATTCCAAACATCTTGCTGAAATGGAGTTCCCTGTTGATTGAGTGGAAAATCAAATTGTCTCCTTTCTCCATTAAAATATTGAATCAGTTGCTCCACACAATTTATAAGAATTGGCGATAAATGCTCACTTACTGGTTCTACTTTTTCTTTAAAAGTTATCTCACTGATGTATTGATCAGTGCCGGATATTTTTAGAATTCCTACAGGCGAATGATAATATGTGGTGCTGTCAGACATTGTTAGCCAATCTTCATTCCGTTTTTGGTATTCCTTTCAGGTTGCAATAAAATTACAGCATTGTTTTCATCATACACACCCAGCACAAGACATTCGCTGATGAAATCGGCGATTTGCTTGGGCGGAAAGTTTACAACTGCAATGATTTGCCTATTCATTAATTCATCTTTAGTATAATGTGCTGTTATCTGTGCGGAAGATTTTTTAATCCCGATTTCATTACCAAAATCTATCGTTAGCTTATAGGCAGGTTTTTTGGCCTTGGCAAAATCATCAACTGCGATGATTGTCCCTAATCGCATATCTATTTTTTCAAAGTCGCTCCAATTGATTGTCATCTTATAAATTTTGTGTAAACTTGATGAAAATTACGGATTATGACGCCTGTAAAAAAACATTCATCGATTTCCCGCAGAAATTTTGTTCGAAATGCCGGAATGGTTGGTGCCGGATTTTTTATTGTTCCTCGCCATGTATTGGGAAGAGGATTTATTGCACCAAGTGATAAACTGAATATTGCAGGTATTGGAGTAGGCGGTAAAGGTCAGAGTGATTTGTTTGAATTTGCAAAGAGTCCCAAAGTAAATATTGTTGCCTTGTGTGATGTGGACGACAGGCAGGCTAAGAAGGCAAGGGAAACTTATACAAAAGCACCTTACTACCGTGACTTCAGAGAAATGCTTGCTAAAGAAAAAAATAATATTGATGCGGTAAGTATTTCTACACCAGATCATACACATGCAATCGCCACATTATCTGCCATGCAACTAGGCAAACATGTGTACACACAAAAGCCACTGACACATAATATTTTTGAAGCGAGAACTTTAGCTCAGGCAGAGCAGAAATATAAAGTGGTGACACAAATGGGCAATCAAGGAGGCTCTGGCGATGGTGTACGCAAGGCGAAAGAGATGATTGATGCAGGAATGATAGGTGAAGTAACAGAGGCAAAAGCATGGACTAACAGACCTGTCTGGCCGCAAGGTATTCCAACACCAACAGGAAAGCATGATATACCTTCTGAACTGAATTGGGATCTTTGGCAGGGCCCTGCAAAATCGATTGATTACAATCCTGCTTATCTACCATTTAATTGGCGGGGTTGGTGGGCTTATGGAACTGGTGCATTAGGAGATATGGCTTGTCATATTATGGATCCGATTTTTAGAATTCTACCGATTGACTATCCAGATGCGGCAGAATGCAGTGTGGCAACGATATGGAAAGAAATGTGGAATGATACGCAAAACTTAGATGCTTGTCCGCCAGCATCAATCATTCATTTAAACTATCCGAAAAAGAATGGCAAGGGTAGCATAAAAGTTTCATGGCATGATGGAGGCTTGTTGCCAGAAAGACCTGATGAATTATTACCGGAAGAAGAATTTGGAAACTGGGATGGCGGTGTTTTGTTTATTGGTACAAAAGGAAAACTGTTGCTCGATTGCTATGGAGCCAATCCAAGATTGTTACCAACAAAATTGATGAAAGAGAAAAAGATGCCGGTAGAGAAAATAAAGAGAGTACCTGAAGGACATTATCTGCAATGGGTGAATGCTTGTATTGCTGGTTATGGAAAAGGAGAAACAAGCTCACCTTTCTCTTATTCAGGACCATTTACAGAGAGTATATTGATGGGTAATCTTGCTATCAGAAGTTGGATGTTGAAGAATCCTAACTTAAAAGGATGGGGCGATAAATATCTTGGAAGAAAGAAATTATTGTGGGATGCAAAGAATATGAAGGTCACCAACTTTGATGAAGCGAATCAATTCGTAAAGAGAGAATACAGAGATGGTTGGAAATTTGAATTATAGAACTTAATCCAACAGTTTTACTAATTCCATCAGCTCCACCTGTTTGTATTTATCCTTATCATTGTCAAAGCATTTGCCGAATTCTTCGAGCAACTGCTGAATAACTTGTTTGTTTGACTGTGGTTTAAAATAAGAACCTACAGGCGGCACAGCAATTCTTTTAAAATAACTATCTACATCATCTTGCGTAAATACCTGTCCTGATGTAGCATCAATAAAGAATTCTATTTTATGAATTGGGTTGGGAAGATTCTCTTCGGAATAGCCTGGTTTGAAATAAGCAATGATGAATTGCTTAGGTATATTAATAGCTCTTACTGGAATATCTAATAATTCACAAAGAATTAAATACAAGATTCCATTGCTGATCTGATTCCCTCTTTTTGCTTCCAGCGTTTTGTTCAATAAAAATTCACCCGGTTCTTTATAATTTGTTTCGCCACCTTTCAATCCATAATAGCTGTATAATATACTGGTAACAATATTTATTTGTTCCAACGGAGTGAGATAGTTGTTTAACTCTAGCCAGATATTACGTCTTACTTTCTCTATTTCCTGCATTACAGGTGTGGTGGAAATATCAGGATATTGAAACTTGCAGGCAAGCATAGCACCCAACATCATATCATGATGACCTGAAATATTCCATTGGCGATAATCTTCTGTAAGATCAGTAAAATGAAGGCGATGAATCAGTAACTCAATCCTCGTTTGTATCTCTTCATTGGGAGTTGTTTCCCAAAGATGTTCCAGGTTGGGAATAATATTTTTACCGTAGTCAACAATCTTGTTTGACACTAAGCCAAACACTTCCTCGTCAGGATCGTCGATCAAAGTAAATAGAGCAGATATTTCGTTGTTTGTTTCCAAGGTGATGATTCCTGCACAATATCTTTAATGCAGATGGAATAGAATCGTTAAACTTTTCCACAGATGTTAGGAAGAGAGAATGTTGGATGTTCCAGGTTTGATGTTGGAGGTTTTCTTCAATACAGAATTTTCTTTATTCGTTGTAGAATTTACTCGTAGCTCGAAGCAAATAACTCATAGCTTCTTCGCCACTACCATCCAGTCCCATGGTTTTGGTTCTTTCAACCATTTGGGAACTTTAATGAATTCTGTATCCCAGTTGTATTCTATCTTTTGAAATTCTTCAGCAACAAATCCTTCCTTTGATAATAACAATTGTAATTCTTCTTTTAAGTAATGCTTATGTGGTACATCATCTATTTCAACATTTCCTTGTTTAATATTATTCCACTTTGATAAAGCATCTTTTCCAGTTTTAGTTTTGGAAAAAAGTTTAGCATCAATTTTATATTGTTGCTGGATAATATTGGTGAGCAGCCATGATTCCAGAGAAGGAATTGTAATAACTATTTTACCACCTTTTTTTACACAGGCCGATAAAGATTGAAAGAATTTTGTCCGGTCTTTTAAACTCGGCGTAAGGATAGCATTAATGCAGATGCCAAAATCACATTTTGGTACTTTTGTATTCTTGCCACTCATATCTGCTCTTAGGTATTCTACATTTTTATATTGCGGATAAAGTTGTTGAGCTATTTCGAGGTTCTTTGCAGAAATATCAACGGCAATCACTTTTTTAAAAGCAGGAGAGATGACGGGCAGCCATTTGCCGATAGCACAGCCAATATCAATTACCGTTTTATTTTTGGAAGCATATTTTTTTATAACAGAACGAATCAATGCCTTCTTGTCATTATGCAACACATCAAAGATTTCTTCACTATAAGAAGGTGCTATTTTTTCCCAGTAGGATCGTTTCATTTATAAAATATATCAGATAGCAAACACTAATACTTCGCTATCAGCCTGAGATTTAGGAATGCGTAGTTTTTCTTCTTTCAATCCTTCTAAATGAAATTGAATGGCTCCGAATATATTTTTCTCGACAATAGGTTTTGTTTTACCAGTTGCAATTACACCCGGAATATCTGGAACATATGCTGAATAACCAGTCTTTGTTTTTTCATATACTACGAGATACTTTATCATTTCTTTTTAAGTTGAGCTTGTTTGAAAATGCTGTTTAATGTTCCGGTAGCAATATCATCCGATAGTTTATGTGCTGCTACAGTTACTAATCCTTTCTTTGCTGGATGTTTATATTGCTTATGGCTTCCTTTTTGCCTTGACAAATACCATCCATCATTTTCCAGCAATTTGATAACTTCCTTTGCTTTCATAAAGTAAATTACGAAAAAATAATGAAGAATAATTAGCTGTAAGAAGGTGCTGTTTTTCCCAGTAGGATCGTTTCATGGGAATGAAGTTAAATTATATTCCTATAGAACGGAAAGAGGCAGATAATGGGATTTTTTCAGTTAGAAACTTGTCAAATTTTTCAATTGAGTTATTGCTTGTAAATAGCTTTTTAGGAATAACTAAAGCTTGCAATGAGCTAAGATAGACATAAAAATAATCTTTGGTTTGAGCATATTTTTTTATTGACTCCCACTTTAAATTTACTTTGACATCTTTATCATTATTGATAATCCCGGAATCATCAAAGAATAAATCAGTTTCGTTAAGAACTTGGACATTCTCTTCTTTTCTTACAAGTTTTCTTGCTTTTGATTTAAGCCTAAAAGGAGCTTGATAAAACTCTAAAATTGTAAGCAAGATTAAAATAACAATAGAAATTGGGATTAAAACAATGTAATTATCTACTCCTGACGAATTTATTCTGTCTAATAATATTATAGTTGCAATAAAAAAGATTAAAGAATAAATAAAAGTTTTAATGGCATGTTTGATTCTTTCTTTTTTCTGCCAAGGCGCATGCCAATTTGTAAAGGCAGCATATTCTGCATAATCGTCCTCGGTAAGACTATACTTAAAGTTAAACTCCATTTGAAATAATTATTTCTTCTTCTTAGGCGCTGCTTTCTTCTTCGTTGCCACCTTTTTCTTCGCCGTAGCTTTCTTCGCTTTCTTCGCAAATGCTCCCGGTATCTCAGCTTCAATAAATCCTTTTACATCTTCCAATGTAAAGGCTGCTGCTTCTTCCGGTGTGTATCGGGTGTCATCTTTTTTCTTTGGTAAACGAATTTTCTTTTTACCAAACTTAATAATAGGAGCCCAGCGATCATTCTCTACAGAAATATTTTCATCTTCCCAACGATGTATGTAGCGGTTCTCTTCTTTTTTTACTTTAGCAGTAATCAGTTCATCCATTTCCGCTTGGGTAAGACTATCAAACTTATATCTTGCAGGCACATTGATAAACATGCCGTCCCATTTTATATAAGGGCCAAATCTACCTTTGCCTTTTATAATTGTTTTTTGATTATATGTACCAACCGGTGCGTCAGCAATTTGCTTTTGCTTGATATGTTCAACTGCTGTATCAAAATCTACTGTTTGTAAATCTGTACCTCTTGGCAACGAAACAAATTCATCTCCCCATTTTACATAAGGACCAAAGCGGCCAACATTTACCGACACTTCTTTTTCTTCATACAATCCCATGCTACCCTGTGCACCAAACAAGTTCATTGCTTCTTCAAATGTGATTGTTTCAATACTTTGTCCAGTAGGTACTTTGGCAAATCTTGGTTTCTCTTCATCATCCGCCACACCAATCTGTATCATGGCACCATATCTGCCCATTCTTGCTACAACAGGTTTGCCGCTTTCCGGATCTACACCTAATTCTCTTTCACCTTTTATACGTTCTGCATTTTCAATAGTGTTCTCAACATCTTTCTTAAATGGCAAGTAGAAATCATCAATCATTTTGTTCCACTTCATCTTGCCTTCAGCCACTTCGTCAAATTCTCCTTCAATTTTAGCAGTGAAACCATAATCCATGATGTCGTCGAAATACTGTTTCAAAAAATCAGTAACAACTAAACCAAGATCAGACGGAAATAGTTTAGATTTTTCAGCACCGGTATTTTCCTGTTCCATTACCTTGCTCACATTATCTTTCAGCAATTTGTACACCCTAAAATCTCTTCTTGTTCCTTCCTTATCTCTTTTTTCTACATATCCTCTTTTTAATACAGTGGAAATAGTTGGTGCATATGTAGAAGGTCTTCCTATTCCTAACTCTTCTAGTTTTTTTACCAATGATGCTTCAGTATATCTTGCTGGCGGACGGCTAAATCGTTCCGTAGCTTTCATTTCTTTCAATGGTAACTGCTGACCAACCGTTAATGGAGGCAACATTCCTTCGTTCGCATCTTCTTCCAGTTCATCTTCATCTTTATCTTCTCTGTACACTTTTAAAAATCCGTCAAACTTTAATACTTCGCCGGAGGCTGTTAGTTCTTCTTTATTGGTTGAAATAGAAATTTTCGCTGTTGTCTTTTCCAGTTCTGCATCTGCCATCTGGCTGGCCATTGTTCTTTTCCAGATCAGCTCATACAATTTTGCCCATTCTGCTTCTTGTATAGACGGATTGCTTGCATAAGTTGGTCGTATAGCTTCGTGAGCTTCTTGTGCATTTTCATTTTTGTTCTTATACTTCCGGAACTGGTGATATTTATCACCATACATACCTTTCACCGTATTAGTAATATCGCCCAATGCAGTATTACTTAAGTTCACACTGTCGGTACGCATATAAGTTATATATCCATTCTCGTACAACTTTTGTGCAATCTGCATGGTACGGGCAACACCATATCCTAATTTCCTCGAAGCCTCTTGTTGCAAAGTAGATGTAGTAAATGGCGGGGCAGGAGTTCTTTTGCCCGGCTTCACTTGTATATCATTTACTTTATAATCAGCACCGATACAGCTTTTCAAAAATGCTTCTGCACCTTCGGCTGCACTTTGCTTTTTGCCTTCGGCAGAAAAAGTAACGGCTTTATCCGAAACGTCTTTCGCTGTAAATAAGCCTTCTATTTTAAATGTACTTACAGTGTTAAATGCATTGATTTCTCGTTCTCTTTCAGCGATAATTCTTACCGCCACACTTTGCACACGGCCTGCACTCAGGTTATTCCGCATACTCATTTTGCGCCAGAGAATTGGGCTTAGTTCAAATCCAACAATCCTGTCCAGAATTCTTCTTGCCTGCTGCGCCATCACCAGGTTCATATCCAGTGTCCGGGGGTTTTCTACCGCAGCTTTAATGGCAGGTTTGGTTATTTCATGAAATACGATTCGCTTAGTAGTTTTTGGATCAAGACCTAATACTTCGCACAAATGCCAGCTAATGGCTTCACCCTCACGGTCCTCATCCGTTGCCAGCCACACTTCCTGGCTTTTGCTTGCCAGTTTTTTCAGTTCAGCAACTACCTTTTCTTTATCAGGAGATATAATATAAGTAGGTTCAAAATTTTTCTCCAAATCAATGCCCATTCCGGCTTTCTGCAGGTCACGGATATGGCCAAAACAGCTCTTCACCTGGAAATCACTCCCCAGGATTTTCTCAATCGTTTTCGCTTTCGCCGGACTCTCAACTATCAGTAAATTCTTTGCCATATTGGATATAATATTATGTATTACAACTGCTTTTCAGCCGCCGCAAGTTAGGACAAGAATAATAAAAATTTTTTTAATGCCAACTTTCGTTCCTTGATCAGCTGACGTTGCGACGCTCCGTTCAGGGTTCTGTTCATTGCTGAGCAGGAGGAAAATACAGAAGAAAAGCAATTATTTTAGAGGAAGAAAATAATTTAAGAAAAACTGGTCAAAGTCGGCTTTTAAAGAACTCAGCAATCTTTTCAGCCCATCTTTTATACTCTTTACTGGATGGATGCAAACCATCAGCAGCTAAAAAGGAGTTGTCGGTTGCCGCTTCCCTTGTCCACGGAGTGATGTCTATATAATGTACATCATAAGTTGAGGCTATTTCTTTGGCGGCAGTATTGTAAGCATCAATTTCTTTGGCAATTTTAGTGGTGTCCCGACCTTTAGCAAAAGGTGTAACTCCCCAATCGGGTATTGAAATCACTACAACATGATCAGCATTATTTCCCGCAAAGCGAATTGCTTTCTTTAGCAGTTTCTCAAATTCAGGTTTGTAATTTTCCACTGTGCGGCCACGATATTGATTATTTACACCAATTAATAAAGAAACAAAATCATAAGAAGTTTGAAAGGGTTCGGCTTTATCGGCAGCAATGATTCCTTTTTCCAGTTCATTCGTTGTCCACCCAGTTTTAGCAATAATTCTTGGTTCAGCAAAATCAGAAAAGTCTTTTTTCATCAAACTGTATACCTGATTAGGAAAATTATCTTTTCCTTGAACCTGTTCGCCGATTGTATAAGAATCGCCAATGGCCAAGTAAGTAAGTGTTTTTTTATTGTTTGTATTTCCCATTGTCGGTACTGTCTTATTGGAACAAGATAAAATATTAATACCTAAAAATAATATTGATATGATATGTTTCATAAAAATTCAACAATGGCTTTAACTACTTCATTATCTCTGTAAATACGGCGATGTCCTAATCCTTTTGTAATTACGAATTCAACGTTTGGATAGTTTGCTTCTTTCACTGTCATTGCATCACTAAGCGGTGTTACATCATCATCTTCATCATGAAACCACAATACATTTGCCTTAATGTTCTTCATTGCCCTGGCGATAGAATACCAATCAGAATGAACTCCTCCCTTCTGTATAATAATTTTCTCAAACTCTTCTCTGATATCCGGGCTTAATTTCAAAAATGAAAAGAAAGTATTAATAGCTGTACTTGTTTCAGATGCAGGGGCTATTAATGCTAATCTGTAATTGGCATCATGATTAATTTCTTCTAATGCCAAAGAAACAGCTAAACCTCCAAATGAATGTGCCAAATAAGATTGAACAGGACCAAATTTAGTATGTATTTCTTTGATCATTTTTGAATAAAGTGGTAAAGTGATTTGCTTGCCATCGCTTCTGCCATTTGCCGGCGCATCAAAAGCCACCACCTCATACCCTTTGCTGATAAGGGGCTTTACATAGCGATCAAAATTGGTAACAGACGATTCGTAACCATGTAGAATTAATACTTTCCTTTCTGCCGGGTGATTAAATCTCCATCCACGGACAATGATTCCATCAACATTCAACTGAAGTCTTTCAGCAGTCTCGAAAATTTTAGGCAGTTTCTTCTTGTTTCTTATTTGAGGAGTGCAAAAAAGTTCAAATGCTTTTTCTGCTGCTTTCCGCTTTGAGATAGAGGTCAATATTTTAAACTTCGTTCTGTAATACTTTATTGCCAGTTGTTGAGTAGTCTTCAGTTTTGCCATTCCGTTTCCATTCTTTAATGTAATGCTGATTATATATCCGTAATCCCGATTTTACGGGAAACGGCTACATCATCGGCATTATTACAGTTAATAATCATAAATTGCTAAAAACAATTAGTATAATTTGCAAATCTATTCAATCATTATTTAAATGGACATTGTAATCATCGGTTCGGGAAATGTGGCAGCTGTGCTAGGTAGAAAATTTAAATTGGCTGGTCATAATATACTGCAGATTTACAGTCGTAATGCTTCAGCAGCATCTGAATTAGCCTATGAATGGGATACAGAATCTACCAATTACAAAACGATGATTTATCCAAATGCAGACCTGTACCTTATCGCCGTCAACGATGATTCAATAAGTGATGTGATAAAAGATTTACGTTTGCCCGGGAAAATAGTTGTTCATACAGCAGCAGCTGTTCCAAAAGAAATTTTGCAAACGGTAACTAATCATTACGGCGTATTTTATCCGTTACAAAGTCTACGAAAGGAAATGACCGCTATCCCAGATGCTCCAATTTTTATTGATGGTAATGATGAAAAAACGAAAGCTGTTCTGGATAAGCTGGCACATTCTATTGCCGATGAAAAAGTAATACAGGCAGGTGATGATGCAAGGTTGAAATTACATGTAGCAGCAGTTGTTGTAAGCAATTTTGTAAATCATTTGTATGTATTGGCCGAAAATTATTGCAAAAAAGAAGGACTAGATTTTAAACTATTATTGCCCTTGATTGAGGAAACAGCAACAAGGTTGAAAGATAAATCTCCTAAAGAACTACAAACAGGCCCGGCTATTCGTCACGATAGTGATTCTATTCACAAACACCTGGATTTATTAAAAGATCATCCACAATTGAAAAATCTTTATGTTTTATTGACAGAAAGTATTCAGCAAAGCAAATAATTGCAGCAATTTCTCATTCCTTACTTTTCCCAAACAAGTAAATATATTCCTTCTATAACCGTTATTTTTGCAACCCACCTCCGCTAAAGCTACGGTGGATAAAGGAAACGAAAAATCAACAGATGTACACAGTTAAAATTAAATTTGAACAGAAAGGATTAGAACCAGTAATATTGGAGAATATAGAAGCAGGCCAAACCTTGCTCGAAATTGCTCTCAAGAACGATATTGAATTACATCATAATTGCGGTGGCGTTTGTGCTTGTACTACCTGTCATTTGTATATTGAAAAGGGAATGGATTATATAGACGAGATAACGGATAAAGAAGAAGACTTTATTGACAGGGCTGTAAATCCAAGGTTGAATTCAAGATTGGGTTGTCAATCTTTGTTGAATGAAGGAGGAGGGGAGATCGAAGTAATGTTACCTGATCAGACACAATTTTTAGGAGAATAAATTAATTTGCAAATTATTATACTATGGCTCATTTTGAACCGCCGATTAACTGGCCCGATCATGAAGATATTGCACAGAAACTATATGAACGTTTTGGCGATGAATTCAACGAAGGAAAAATATATCGTATCCGTTTTACAGATTTGTTGACTTGGATATTAGATATAAAAGGCTTTGAAGGAACCAAAGAGCAAAGTTCCGAAGGTCACCTGGAAATGATCCAGAGTGCATGGGTGTATGAGTGGAGAGATAATCAAAAATAATTTCCAACTTTATTGTATGAATATTCTCAAACTCTTTAAGCAAATTACTACTTTTATTTTTGATGTGGATGGTGTACTTACTGATGGTACCGTATTACTTTTGGAAAATGGTGTGCAGGCTAGAAGAATGAATATTAAAGATGGATTTGCATTGCAGCTGGCAGTAAAAAAAGATTATCGGGTTTTAATTGTCTCAGGTGGAAATTCTCCTCAAGTAACTGGTCGTTTGGAAAAGCTCGGCATTACTGATGTGCATATGTCAGTAGAAGATAAAAAAGCGATGATCACAAAATATATTGCTGAAAATAAATTGAAAAAGGAAGAAGTGCTGTTTATGGGTGATGATTTACCAGATCTTCCTGTTATGTCAATTGTAGGATTGCCTTGTTGTCCTGCGGATGCAGTAGCAGAAATAAAAGATTCAGTTCAATATATTTCACCCATCAATGGTGGCTTTGCTTGTGTACGGGATGTAATTGAAAAAGTATTGAAGCTGAATGACAAGTGGGAGTATAGTGTTGATGTTACGTCGAGGTAGTCGGAACTCTGTGCCGACTAAAACTGAAAAGCCGTAACCGTCATTTTTTGTTTTTAAATAGACCACCTAATTGTATCTTCCCCTAAATTTTATCCATGAGATTGATTGCGGCCTTTTTTAAGCTGGTGCGGATGCCCAATCTCTTCTTCATGGCATTAACGCAGGTGCTGTTTCAGTTCTGCATTTATCATACACTTTATAAAGATGCTATTCCTGTAGATGATCTTTACCGTTTTATACTAATTGTATTCGCTTCTCTCTTTATTGCCGCTGCTGGTTATATTATCAACGACTATTTTGATATTAATATTGATGAAGTAAACAAACCTGAAAAAATGGTTGTTGATAAAGTCATAAAGCGTCGTTGGGCAATTGCTTGGCATTTTATGTTGAGTGCAAGTGGTGTGTTGCTTACAATAATTGCTTTACCATTTTGGCAAAAATGGTATTTGATATTGGCAAATGTTCTTTGTGTTATACTGCTCTGGTTGTATTCCACCAATTTTAAAAAGAGTTTGTTGACAGGTAATATTGTTATTTCATTGCTTACGGCGTGGACAATACTGATTATCTTTTTCTCAAAATTCAACATTACTGATGCATTTGGTGGAGTCAACGGCAGTAATTATAAGTTTTTTCGACTAGCCATTTTATACGCAGGATTTGCTTTTATTATTTCCTTGATAAGAGAAGCAATAAAAGATATGCAGGATATGGCCGGAGATTCTAAATACGGTTGTCGTACCATGCCAATTGTTTGGGGAGTAAATGCAACAAAAGTTTATGTAGCTGTTTGGCTGATTGTATTAATTGCAGCATTAGGCATTCTACAAGTGTATGTTTTGCAATTCCAATGGTGGTTGTTGATTGCTTATTGTGTGCCTGCAATTATTTTTCCGTTGATTTTATTGTTAGTCAAATTGAGAAAAAGTACCAGTTCGGCTGACTTTAAAAAACTGAGCTCACTCACAAAATTGATCATGTTTTCCGGTATTCTTTCCATGACATTTTTTTACTTTTACTTATGAGTAAAATTATTCTCGCATCCCAATCTCCAAGAAGAAAACAATTACTGGAATGGGCAGAAGTTCCATTTGAAATTGATGTAAGCGAAACAGATGAACGGTTTCCTCCAAATCTATCATTTGACGAAGTGGCCATTTATATTGCCAGAAATAAGGCATTAGCTGTACAGCAAAAAAGAGACTCAGATGAAGTTGTTTTAGCAGCCGACACTATTGTAGTATTGGGAGAAAATATAATAGGTAAGCCGGTTCACCGGGAAGATGCCGTAAGTATTTTACTGGCATTGTCTGGCGAAAAACATAAAGTGATAACAGGTGTTGTCATCAGAAAAGGAGAGGAGGAAATTGCTTTCGCAGATACAACAGAAGTTGATTTTCATAAAGTATCCGTAAAAGAAATTGAATTTTACGTTGACAAATACAAGCCTTACGATAAAGCTGGTGCTTATGCCATTCAGGAGTGGATAGGTGTTGTTGGTATCAAATCTATCAATGGAGATTTTTATAATGTGATGGGATTGCCGGTTAGTAGGGTAGTAAGAGAGTTGAAAAAATTTGCCTAGGTTTTAAGAATATACCTGAAAGTAGTATTGGTTGGTTACTATTCCTTTAATAACTTGAGGATTCAATAAACTAGTTTGCAATGACAGAAAAGCTGTTGCAATTTATATGGCAATTTCAATATTTCAATAAATCTGAATTAGGAACTATTGATGGGGAAAAAGTTCAGATACAATTTGCTGGGCAATTAAATACTAATCAAGGCCCAGATTTCTCGGATGCGAAAATTGTAATTGGTAAAACAACTTGGGCAGGAACAGTAGAACTGCATATCAAAACTTCCGACTGGAATAGGCATAATCATCAAAATGATAAGAATTACAAGAACGTTATTCTGCATGTTGTTTGGGAAGATGACGGAGTCGGGAACTCTGTTCTGATAAAGGAGAACCTGAACTCTGTTCAGGTTACAACGGAACACAGTTCCGTTAACCATATTCCCGTCCTGGAATTAAAAGGCAGAGTTTCGAAAATATTATTGCTACGCTATGAAGAGTTAATGCATTCAAATTCATTTATTCCTTGCGAAAATTCAATCAGTACAGTAAAAGAAATAACCTGGAAAAGCTGGAAGGATAGGTTGCTGGTGGAAAGATTGGTCAGAAAGTCTCAACCTATTGAAAGTTCACTCAACCAAAACAATTTTCATTGGGAAGAATCATTCTGGTGGCAGCTGGCAAGGAATTTTGGCATCAAAGTAAATGCGGATGCATTTGAAGCAATAGCCAGATCAATTTCAATTAATATGCTGGCCAAACATAAAACGCAAATTCATCAGTTAGAAGCACTATTGCTGGGACAGGCCGGATTGCTAGATGCAAAATTTGCAGATGATTATCCCCTTATGTTACAGAAAGAATATAAATTCTATAAAAACAAATATAGCTTCAACCCAATCAACCTTCCTGTTTTTTTTCTTCGAATGAGACCGGGAAACTTCCCTACAATCCGTTTGGCGCAACTGGCGATGCTTGTGCATGATTCGGCTCATTTGTTTTCTAAAATTAAAGAAGCAGATTCTGTAAAAGATGTTAAAGCATGGCTGGATGTTACGGCTAACGATTACTGGCATTATCATTATAAGTTTGATGAAGAGTCAGCTTACAGAAAGAAAAAACTGGGTGCAGCCATGATTGACAATATTATCATCAACACCGTTTGCCCTGTTTTATTTGCCTATGGCAATTATCATAATGATAATAAATACAAAGAGAAAGCCCTGAAATGGCTAGAAGAAACTTCCGCAGAAAAAAATAATATTACAAAAAGGTTTCAGCAATTAGGGGTTGAAAACAAAACTGCTTTTGATTCACAGGGGTTGATTGAATTAAAGAATGAATATTGCAATAAGAAAAGGTGTTTGGAATGTGGGGTAGGGAATTCAATACTGAAATCTTAACTCCAACTTTCCCAATCCACCTTAACATCAATATCAGGGTGAATACTCTGCCAAACTGGACATGTATTACCCGTATTCTTCAAAATCGTTTTTGTCTTTTCATCAATATCTTTCAACGAATCTGGTATATGAAATGTTAAATGTATGCCACCCACTCGTCGGGGATCGGCCTTCATAATTTTCAACACTTCAATTTTTACATCGTTCAGATCAAAGCCCATCGTTCTTGCCTTAATACCCATTACTGTTATCATACAGGTGGCAAGACTTGTGGCCATCAAGTCTGTAGGCGAGAACCTTTCACCTTTTCCATTGTTATCAACAGGTGCATCTGTTTCAAAAGAAGAGCCACTTTGCAGGTGAGTACAGGTTGTCCGCAGGTCACCATTATAAACTACTGTAGAAGTCATTATCAATATTTTGCCCTAAATTTACGTTATTAACTAGGAGAAAAGGAGTGAAGGAAGAAAAGAGTAAAGGTTGAGATTTCCTGGCTTTTTTAATCTCTTATTTAAATGAATAGTTGAAAAAGAAAACAAAGATTGCAATTAAAGCATTCTCCTTAACTCTTTTTCTCTTTTAAACTCTTAGCTAAAAAAATATATTCCGTGAAGAAACTAAGCATTTGTTTAATCCTTGTATCACTTGTTTTCGCAGGTTATGCGCAAGACCCCGCAACCAAGAAATCTTCGAAAGATGATAAGAAAACAGCCCACCGTCAAAAAATAAATACGTTGATTAAACAAGACGAAGAAGGTGTACTTGTTTTCCGCAAGCAAAGCATTTTTGGGTTTCAGGGAAGAACAAACGGTTATGGTGGCTTTTATGAATTAGGTTTCATGAAAACAACCCGCAAGACAAATATCTTTCGGCTTGATATAACTGAGATCAAACATCAGAAGCAAGAAAAACTTACTCTAAACGGAAATATTTTTGGCAATCCATTCTTTTACGGAAAGATCAATAATTTCTATCAAGCCACTCTTGGATTTGGTCAACAGCACATGCTTGGTCAGAAAGGGAATAAAAATGGAGTGGCACTGTCAATGGTTTATAGCGGCGGTTTGGCGATAGGTTTGCTAAAACCTTATTATGTTGAAGTAATTGACCCGGCAGATAATCAAACTAAGACTATAAAATATTCTCAGGCAGATAGTGCTTTATTTTTGGGACCAACTATTATTGGTGGCGGAGGTTTTGGAAAAGGCTGGGGTGAAATGAAAATAAAACCAGGAGCCTTTGTAAAAACAGCTTTACGTTTTGATTATGGTCGATTCAATGAAACTGTATCTGGTATTGAAATAGGTATTAGTGCCGAATTTTATGGTTCTAAAATTCAAATACTGGCTAATCAAAAAGACAGAAATTTATTCTTTCAGGGCTACATAGCCCTCCTGTTTGGACGGCGTAAGTAATGAACGTATTTTTGCCCTATGATTGAACTTCCTGTAGCTTCTGCAGCAGTTGATAATACAAGAGTGAAAAAGCCAGATTGGCTTCGAGTAAAACTTCCCATTGGCGAAAGCTATAAGCATGTTCGTGGCCTTGTAGATACACATAAATTACATACAATTTGCGAAAGCGGTAACTGCCCCAATATGGGTGAATGCTGGGGTGCTGGCACAGCCACATTTATGATATTAGGCAACACTTGTACAAGAAGCTGTGGTTTTTGCGCCGTAGCAACTGGAAAGCCGGAAGAACTCGATTGGGATGAACCGCAACGAGTGGCAGAAGCTATTCACTTGATGAAAGTGAAACATGCTGTTATTACTTCTGTTGACAGAGATGAATTAAAAGATGGTGGTTCTATTATCTGGAACAATACTATTAAAGCAGTGAAAGCTTTAAATCCTGATACAACATTAGAAACACTAATACCAGATTTTAAAGGGAAGAAGGAAGATATACAAAGAGTGATTGATGCAGCACCTGATGTAGTAAGTCATAATATTGAAACAACCGAACGATTAACGAAGCAGGTAAGAATACAAGCTAAATACTGGCGCAGTATGGAAGTCGTTAGAACATTGAAAGAAGGCGGTATGCGAACGAAGAGCGGCATCATGCTTGGTTTAGGAGAGGAGAAAGAAGAAGTAATTCAAACCTTGAAAGATCTTCATGCAAATGGCTGTGATGTTGTAACTATTGGACAGTATCTACAACCAACAAAAAAACATTTACCTGTTCATCGTTTTGTACATCCTGATGAGTTTGCAGAATATAAAGAGATTGGTTACACTCTTGGCTTAGATTATGTAGAAAGTGGACCTTTGGTTCGTTCTTCTTACCATAGCGAAAGACATGTGTTTGCCGGATTGGGAAGAAAGGAATGGTTGGCGGGGAAGGAGACAATAGTCAATAGTCAATAGTCAATAGTCAATAGTCAATAGTCAATAGTCAATAGTCAATAGTCAATAGTCAATAGTCAATAGTCAAATA
>Ga0209476_10000068_pt1 | contig 66719 bp, 48 predicted proteins | sample KloWWTrecipitate_FD_187179 | JGI IMG/M metagenome (GOLD analysis project Ga0209476, IMG submission 187179) | Active sludge microbial communities from Klosterneuburg, Austria, studying microevolution and ecology of nitrifiers - Klosterneuburg... | ecosystem: Engineered > WWTP > Aerobic digester... | reverse complement strand
GATGGGTACGGTCGACGGCCTTCGTTACATAGCGACCGAGTTTATCAGTGGCGAAACGCTGCGTGACCGGCTCAACCGCGAACCGATGACCTTGCGCGAGACGCTCGATGTTGGCGTCCAGGCCGCAGCCGCTCTAAACGCGGCACACGAGGCCGGCATCATCCACCGCGATATCAAGCCGGAGAACATAATGGTGCGGGATGACGGGCTGGTCAAGGTGCTCGATTTCGGCCTTGCGAAACTGACCGAGAGAACGCCGGCGACGGCGTCGTCCGAGGATGCAACGCGTGCCCTCGTCAATACCCGGTCGGGAATGGTCCTCGGAACCGTCTCGTATATGTCACCGGAACAGGCCCGCGGCAAGGAGACCGATGCACGAACCGATATCTGGAGTCTCGGCGTCGTACTTTTTGAGCAGTTGACCGGCCAATGTCCATTCCACGGCGACGGTGCCATGGACATTGTAAGTTCGATCCTAAAGGATCCGACACCGGTACTTCGGTCGATGTCGCCTGACTTGCCGCGCCAACTCGAACGGATCATCGATAAAACTCTCCGAAAGGACCGCGAACAGAGATATCAGCATATCAAGGACCTGCACATTGACCTCGACGATCTTCGGGACGAACTCAAATTTGAGGCAAAACTCGGGCAGTCGGTCGAATTGACGCGTCCTGTCGCCGCTGCTCAAAACACAGGCGAAGGCGAAGCAGCTCTGACGCGAAACACGTCGACGCTCATTTTCCGCGAACGTCGATTTACGTTGTTCCACGTCTTGGCGATAGCCGCAGTCGCGGTAATTCTGATGGGCGGTATTTGGTGGCTCCGTGCCGGCCGGTCATCGACCGTGCCGGGAAGTTACAAGACGACCGATGTCGCGACCTGGAATAGTGCCCCGGGCGAGCTTTTCAGCAACGCCAGCTTTTCACCCGACGGCAAAATGATCGCGTTTTCGTCCACCAGAGCATCCGGAAAGAACATTTGGGTCACCCAAACAGCTTCGACCGAGGCGATCCAAGTCACCAACGACGCATTTTCAAACAAAGACCCGATCTGGTCGCCAAAGGGTGACGAGATCGCATTTTACTCGCAAAAGGGCAACGTAAATGACAGCCGCGGAAGCGTTACCGGGATCTGGCGCGTTTCGGCACTCGGCGGGACGCCCAAGTCGGTCGGGGCCGTCAGTGACGGCAATTTTGAACTGCGGCGATGGGCCGCGAGCGGCAAGGTCTACTACCAGTCAAACGCTGACCTGTTTGCCATCGACGTCGTGTCGGGAGAGAAGCAAAAGGTAACCACGCCTGATGCTCAGGGTGGACGCGTTATGTGGGTCAGCATTTCGCCGGACGAAAAGTCGGTCGGCTACGCCATTCAAAAAGACAAGAGCTGGCAGATATTCACCGCCGATATCGCCGCCAACACACCAACCGAGGTTGCCGCGGGCACCGGCGAGATCGACCGCATCGTTTGGCTCGCCGAAAAGAAGCGGTTTTTGTACAGTTCGCTGGTTGAAGGAGTGTTTCAGGTCTTCGTCGTCGATTCGTTTCAAAAACCCGTACGGATCACCTCGACCGAGACAGATAGCATCATCGTGGATGCTTCTGCCGATGGCGGTTCGGTCATCGTCAGTTCGGCTAAGGAGGAATCCAGTGTGTGGAGGGTAACCGTCGCCGATGCACGGGAAACTCCGATCTCGAGTAGCGTCAACTCAGAGTTGTGGCCGAGCGTCTCGCCGGACGACTCGCGTATCGTTTACCAAGCGGCCAAAAATCTCAGCCGCGGCAATAACCTTTTCGAAAGTGCGATCCTCGTTAAAAAGCTCAACTCACGCGACGATCGACCGACTACGCTGGCCGAACGCGGCTTTTTACCCGATTGGTCGCCTGACGGGACATCGATCGCGTTTTTTAGGCGAGACGCCGAAAACCTCAATAATATTGAGCTGATGACCGCCAATCCGAACGGCGGCGGAGCAAAACAGCTTACCGCGGGCGGCATCGCCGCGATCGGCTATTCGGTCTCGCCTTACAATCACATTCAGACGAATGCGTTTGCCTGGTCTCCCAACAGCTCCGCGATAGCCTATGTTTCTGACAGGAATGGCTCAGCGAATGTCTGGAAGTTTGATGTCCGGGACGGCACTGACACGCAGTTGACCGCCAATACGGGAAAGGAATATGCATTTCTTTGCCCGATCTGGTCTTCGGACGGCAAAAGACTGGCATACTACAGTCAGAAAAAGAACTTGAATGAAAACCAGAAGACGGTTCGAGCCCTAAATGTCGTCGATGTGGCGGCGAAATCGTCGGTTATGGTTGCGGAGAACGATCAGAACTTCCGCCTGATCGGATGGACGCCCGACGAGAACGGCCTTATCATTGCCGCGACTGACAAGATGAGCGGCCTGCCGCCCGAAACGGTCTTGAAGCGTATCGACGCCTCAAATGGAGCGGAAACGGTGATCGGGCGTTTCAAAAATGCATATTTCTATAATATATTCCTCTCCGGCGACCGCAAATTGATCGCGTTCGCCGCCCGTAATAATGATCGGGACGATATTTGGGTAGTTTCCACTTCGGGTGGTGAACCTCGTAAGCTGACGAACAATAACGATTCCGGACTTAATTTTTCCAGGCTTGCCTGGCTGCACGACGGCAGTTCCATCGTATTTGGTAAGCAGACTCGGTTTAGCTTGCTTTCGATGATAACCGACATCAAATAACGGAGAAGAATAGTATGACCAACACACCTACCCGTCGATTGGTATTGTCACTGTGCTTTTTTGCCTTCTTAGTGGCGATAGCGGCTTCTGAGCGGCCGACATTCGCCCAGTGTGCCAAGGTTGCCGACAGTGAGATCGTTTCAACTATTTACGGCAGGATCAAATCGAACAAGGGCCTCGCCGCACAGATATCACACATCAACGTCATCTCTGTGAACCAGGCAGTAAAATTCCAGGGCTGGGCAATGGACAAGGACGATTACGACTCGATCGTCGGGATCGGTATGTCCACGGACTGCGTTCGATTAGTCAATGTCAATAGTTTCAATGACGCACCGCCGACCGATGGCGCCGGATCATTAAGAGGTTGTTCGGCCGGAACCAAGGCGTGCGGCGACATTTGCATTCCTGAGGGTGACGTTTGCAACATCACGGGGCTCCGAGGCTACTACAAAGCAACAGAGCCATTCGAACTGAGCGGTGGATTTAACATATTTCAGGCGGTTTCGGCGTGTTGGTAAACCCTGCGAATTGAGACGGAAAGCTGATCATTGATTTGGTTTCGCTATACCGCGTGCTCGGCTTGCCGGCAAGGAACTCAGTCGTCGTGACGGCGAATTCTCATTTTAACGGGAAGGAAATGTTTATGGCAGAAACTATTCAGTACCCGGACGGACGCGTCGAGCTAAAGGACGAAGCTCTCCAGTCCATTCAGGCATCCGCCCTATTTAATGAAGACCTCGCTCCCGTGCCCATCGCGAAACGCAACTGGACGACCTATAACTACGCTGCTCTTTGGATCTCGATGGCGCATTGCATACCGACGTATATGATGGCGTCGGGGTTGATCTCGGCGGGCATGAACTGGTGGCAGGCTCTGTTCACCATCTTGCTCGGCAATGTCATTGTGCTTGCGCCGATCTTGCTCAATTCGCATCCGGGCACGAAATACGGTATTCCGTTTCCGGTATTTGCGCGGGCGGCATATGGAACGATGGGGTCGAATCTGCCGGCGTTGATGCGGGCGATCGTGGCGTGCGGTTGGTTTGGCATACAGGCGTGGATCGGCGGGCAGGCGTTGCATACGTTCTTTGCGGCGTTCGTGCCGGGTTGGGCTACACTGCTCGGCCCTGCCGTTGGCGGCCACACGCCGACCGAATGGCTTTCGTTCCTGATCTTCTGGGTGATGAATATCGCGATCATCTACAAGGGAATGGATCTGCTCCGAATGGTCGAAAACTGGGCCGCACCTTACGTGCTCGTGATGACCGGCATTCTGCTCGGCTGGATATTGTACCAAGCCGGCGGCATCGGATTTTTGCTACACGAGCCCGGTAAGTTTCAAACGCTCGGCGAATTTTGGCCCGTGTTTGTCCCAAGCCTCACCGCGATGATCGGCTTCTGGGCGACGCTCTCGCTCAATATGCCCGACTTTACACGCTTTGGTAAGAGTCAACGTGAACAGGCGGTCGGGCAAGTGGTCGCACTACCAACGACGATGGTCGTTTTTGCCGCAATGGGCATTTTGATCACCTCGGCCGCGTTGATCGTATTCCCGCATATGAACCCGGCCGATGCATGGGATCCGGTCAAGCTTGTCGGCCAATTCTCGCAGCCCGTTGTGGTTGCCATCTCGATGTTTACCGTCGTGATTGCCACGCTTTCGGTCAACATTGCCGCCAATGTCGTCTCCCCTGCAAACGATTTCGCAAACGCATTTCCGAAACTCATCTCATTCCGCACCGGCGGCCTGATCACGGGTATTATCGGCATTCTGATGCAGCCGTGGAAGCTGCTTGCCGACCCGAGCGGATACATTTTCGGCTGGCTCGTGGGGTATTCCGGCGGCCTCGGTTCCATTGCGGGCGTTCTGATCGCGGATTATTGGCTGGTGCGAAAGACGGGCCTGAATCTTGGCGACCTTTACAAAACCAAGGGTGAATACGGCGGATGGAACTGGCGAGCAATCATCGCAACGCTTTTAGGTTGCTTTTTTGCGTGGATAGGGTTGATAATTCCAAGTCTCAGCGTGCTTTACGACTACGGTTGGTTTATCGGTTTCGGCGTTGCCTTTTTAGTTCATTGGGTTCTGATGATCGCGATGCCGCCAAAAAAATTGCACCACAGAGACACGGCGAGCACAGAGAAGGCGTAAATGGAATAAAAGGGGAAATACGATATACGGTCTGAGTTATCCTTCTTAACTCAGAGCACTCTGTGGTGAAATAGCTTTATGAAATACGAAAAAGTTAAAAATTTTTACAATGGCGCGTTTGTCGACAGCGTTTCGTCAGACGCTCTCGATGTGACATCGCCGATCGACGGTAATCTGCTTTCGACGGTGCCGATGTCGGCGGCCGAAGAACTAAATGCCGCGGTTGCGTCGGCAAAGGCGGCAGCACCGGCGTGGGGTCATATGCCGATCAAGGAGCGCGTGCAGATCTTTTTTCGATACCGCAATCTACTTGAGCAAAATTCCGAAGAACTGACTTCTTTGATAGTTGAGGAGAACGGCAAAACGTGGGACGAGGCCAAGGCCGAGGTTGATAAGAGTATCGAGTTGACCGAATTTGCCTGTTCGATGCCGCAGCTCGTTTCAAATGAGGTTTTGGAGGTTAGCCGCGGTGTCGAGTGCCGCGTTGAGCATTTTCCGATCGGAGTCGTGGCGTCGATCGCTCCGTTCAATTTTCCGCTAATGGTTCCGAATTGGTCGATGCCAAATGCACTCGTGCTTGGTAATACGATGGTGATGAAACCATCCGAACTCGTGCCATTATCGGTCTTGCGGATGGCTCAACTCCTAAAGGACGCGGGACTGCCCGATGGCGTTTTTAACGTCATCAACGGCGGCAAGGAGATCGTCGAGGGTATTTGTTCGCACCCCGATATCGAGGCGGTCAGCTTTGTCGGATCGACCAAGGTCGCCAAGCTCGTCTATCAGCAGTCCACCCATAATCTTAAACGCTGTGTCGCACTCGGCGGTGCCAAAAATCACCTTTTTGTGCTACCTGATGCCAATCCGTCGATGACCGCGACCAACGTGACGGCGTCGATGTCGGGTTGTGCGGGACAGCGATGTATGGCGGCGTCAGCGATGCTGGCGGTCGGCAACGTGGACCCGATAATCGAACAGATCTGCGACGAGGCACGCAAGATCGTGCCCGGCAAAAACTTAGGTGCCGTGATCTCAAAGGCGGCAAAGCAACGGATCGAGTCCTACATCACTCAGGCTGAAAGCGACGGTGCAAAGATCCTGGTTGACGGCCGCGGAGCCGTGGTCGAGGGCAAGGAGAACGGCACATACGTCGGTGCGACCGTTATCGACTATGTCACGCCTGAGATGTCGGTTGCTACCGAGGAGATCTTCGGCCCGGTCATCTCTATAATGCGTACCGACACACTCGACGAGGCTCTCAAGATCGAAAATGCCAATCCCTACGGCAACGCTGCGGCGGTCTTTACGCAGAGCGGCGGGCTCGCGAGATACGTTATGGAGCACGCGAGTGCCGGTATGATCGGCGTCAACATCGGCGTGCCTGTGCCCCGCGAACCATTCTCATTCGGCGGTTGGAACGATTCGCGATTTGGTGCGAACGACATCACGGGCAAAAGCTCGATCGACTTTTGGACCAAGCTTAAAAAGACGACCACCAAATGGAATCCGGAGGCGGGCATCAATTGGATGAGCTAAGAGGGTACTGATGAAACAGAAGATCAAATTGCTGATCGTCGTGCTGACGGTCGGTTTGGCCGCAACCTTTGCGATCCGTTTGCCGTCCGTTACCGCGCAGACGCAGACCGTAACCGCGGGCCAGAAGTTTAAGAACATCAAGGTTCTCAACGATATGCCCGCCGATCAGTTGGGCCAGGTGATGAACATAATGTCCGCAAGTCTCGGCGTTGACTGTAAGATGTGTCACGTGTCGAATGACAAGGATTTTGACAAAGACGGGATCGACCATAAGGACATCGCCCGCAAGATGATCAAAATGACTTGGGAACTTAACAAGACATATTTTGAGGGCAAGCCCGAAGTGTCGTGCAACACTTGTCACAACGGACACGAGCGCCCCGCCGCCCTACCTAGTCTGATGCCGCCTCCGCCCCCGCTGGAGCGGCCGAAGCAACCGGCGGTCAAGCCGACCGTCGATGAGATACTTGCCAAATATGAATTGGCTCTCGGCGGAAAAGCCGCACTCGCCAAGGCCGGGTCACGTCAGATCAAGGCGAGCCGCATCGAACCCGACGGCAAAACAGTCGAGCCCGAGGAGATATGGCTGAAAGGCGGCAAGTATCGCTCGGATACCAGGTATGCCGACTATGTCGTTACCGAACTCTTTGACGGTAAGGACGCAATAAAACTTGGCAACACGGAGGCAGTTGAGCTCAAGGCATTTGAGGCGGAGCAGATCAAACGCGATGCTCAGCTTTTCGGCAATGCTGATATCAAGTCGATTTACGCCAAACTGGAATTTCGCTTCCTGAACCGTATCGACGGCCGCGAAGTTTACATCATAAATGCTACGACTGCCGATAATCGGCGAGAACAGCTTATTTTCGATGTGCTCACGGGCCAACTCGTACGACGCGTCGCATCGGCAATGACCGTCATCGGCCAATTTCAATATCAGGTCGATTATAGCGAATACAAGGACTTTGGGGGCGTAAAGCTCCCGGCGACGACAAGATTTGCGATGCCGGGCATCACTTGGACGCGTAAGATACTTGAGGTTAAAAGCGTCACCGTCGATGACGCAAAATTTGCTAAACCGTAGTCTTGAAACTGTGCAAAATCATTTGATCTATTGAGTGAAAAACTATGTCTAGAATAATCAAAGCCGGCCTGATCCAGGCCCACAACCAGGCTGCGGCCGATGCGCCGATCGAGCAGATCAAAAAAGCGAATATCGACCACCAGATGAAATTCGTCGAGGAAGCGGCGCGTCAGGGCGTCCAGATGCTCTGTTTTCAGGAGATATTTACGACGCCATATTTCTGTGCAGAACAAACGACGCGCTGGTATGAGGCCGTTGAAAAGGTGCCCGACGGCCCGACCGTTAAATTGATGCAGGACGTTGCTAAACAGTTCGGTATGGTCATCGTCGTGCCCATCTACGAAGAGGAAATATCGGGCATCTACTACAACACGGCAGCGGTCATTGATGCTGATGGCAAATATCTCGGTAAATATCGTAAAACACATATCCCGCACGTCGCGCCCGGATTTTGGGAGAAATTCTATTTCCGCCCCGGCAATCTCGGATATCCGTGTTTCGATACGGCATTTGCCCGGATCGGCGTGTACATTTGCTACGACCGGCATTTCCCGGAAGGCGCACGATGTCTCGGCCTTAACGGTGCCGAGATAATCTTTAATCCGTCGGCGACCGTCGCGGGGCTAAGCGAATATCTCTGGAAACTCGAACAACCGGCTCACGCGGTCGCAAACGGCTATTTTGTCGGAGCGATCAACCGCGTCGGCACCGAGGCACCTTGGAACATCGGCGAATTCTACGGCCAGAGCTATTTCTGCGATCCGCGCGGCCAGATGCTCGCCGTGGGCAGTCGTGATCAGGACGAACTCGTCATCGCTGACCTCGATATGGACAAGATCCGCGAGGTCCGCAACACCTGGCAATTTTTCCGCGATCGCCGCCCCGATCTGTACGGCCCGATCGTTGCTGATTAGAACAAGGAGGAATTTATGTCGATCTATATCCACAGGAATGGCCAGCAATTCGGCCCTTTTGAAGAAGATCAGGTAATTGATCAGCTTCACGGCGGTCAGTTTTCGCCCGACGATATGGGCATCCGGCAGGGTGAAACGGAATGGAAAAAGCTCAGCGTGATGTTTCCGAATGCGGCTCCGACGCAGGCACCGTTCGCTGCAATTCCAGCACCGCCCGTGCTTGAGCCTGAGGTTGCTGCGATACCTGTTCAGTACGAAGCAGTTTACCGCGGCACGACGATGCAGAAGATCTTCTTTGGTCTATGCTTTTTAGTCTCGGTTGTCGGATTTGCTGCCGCAGCGTTTTATTTATACAGTCTTTGGGGGTCCTCCGGCGATCTTCAGGCGGACCTCGGGCGGCTCTCGTATCGGATACTCGCTCGCAATTTATCGGGCGGAATGCTCGTCGGAGCCTTGTTCGCGCTTCTTGCACTTGTTCTGACATTCAAACGTAAATTGATCCGATCGAACGGACCGCGCATCGCGCTTCGGGTGTTCTTCATTTTGATCTTATTCATCGGGCTCGGAAATCTAGCGTACGGTGCTGTCAGCTATCTCACGTACAGCGCTCCGTACAGCTCGCCGAAAAAGTCCGCTGAGTCTAATGAGTTGTTAAAGGCATTGGAAGAAGGCTCCGCCGCGACTGCCCCGTATGAAATGGCCGCGATATTTCTGCCTATCGGTGCCGGATTATTCTTATTTGGATTGTCGGGGATTTTGATGACGAAGAAACTGCGTACTGAGTGATAAAATACTCGCGGCCAGACTATGGACAAACGCTTTTGCATACCGAGCGATATTGCTCAGATCGTGCAAAATCTCGTAGCGATCGATTCGGCGTTGACTGCGGTCGAGGTGACGCACGAAGCAATCCCCGCGGTCTGTATTGCTACGATGCAAAATGCATTGAGGCGTGTCCGACGGGCATTGACGTGCCGTCACATATAAGAGAGACCACTAGCGGTTATCCTCTTGGGTCTGCTCATGCGATCAGGACGAACTCATCGTCGCTGACCTCGATATGGACAAGACACGTGAGGTCCTCAACACGTGGCAATTTGTCCGCGATCGTCGCCCCGACTTATACGGCCCGATCATTGACGATCAGTCTATATGAAACACGCTTTAAGAGTCACAGTTGCGTCGGTGGCCATTATCCTGGCTGCGATCGCTGCTTCCGCACAGTCTGTCGGAAAGATCGAGAGCGAATTAATGGTTCACGTGCGCACCATCAAAAAGTATTCGGCGTATGGACCGAGCCGCGATTACGACCGACTCGGTAAAGAAAACGCCGCGTTCAGCAAAAAGCTACGGGTATACGCAAAACTGACGAGAACATTGGGCTATAGTTTTCCATCTCTTTCCAAGGAGATATTCATTTCGACGTCTCGGGACGGCAAGTTCCGCATCTACTCGTGGGACACGGAAGAAGGCGGGACGATGCATGACTATAAAAGCGTTTTTCAATACCAAGGCAAGAGTGGAAAAGTGCGTTCGTGGTCCTTTCCGGAGTCGGAGGACTTTAGCGTCGGAGGGTTTTATCATCAAATATTTCAGGTAAATACCGGGCAGGGAAATGTCTACCTTGCCAATTCCACATTCATCTTGTCCAATCCACTTGCAATGCAGGAACTCGAGGTATTCAGGATCGATGGCGAACGACTAAATACAAATATGAAAATGATTCGCACTAATTCGGGACTTACGGGTTCAATTAGTTTTGAATATGATTTCTTTTCAGTCGTGGACCACCCGGAACGTCCCATCAGGCTATTCTCATTCGACCCGGAAAAGAAAGAATTTCGATTTCCCGTTGTGTTAGAGGATCCGAAATTTTTGAACGGCGGTCGCGTCACAGATAAATATATCGCCTATAGGTTCAACGGCAAGTATTTTGTAAAGGTAAAATAGACCTTATGTTAGTGGCAAGCAAAGAGCAGATCGTAAGTAAAATGATGGGGAACCGCCTTTCGCTGTCGCAGTTTGGAGTGCATCGCTTCGGACTGTTTGGTTCGTTTGTGAAGAATGAACAGACTAGCGAAAGCGATGTTGACCTACTCATTGAATTTAAGCCCGGCAGGAAATCCTTTGACAACTTTATAAACCTTTCTTTTTTCTTGGAAGATATGTTTGGCCGCAAGGTTGATATCGTAACGCCTGAGTCACTGAGCCCGTATATCGGACCCAAGATTCTAGCCGAGGTTGAATATGGTGTTATCGATTGAGGAATATCTTCGTCATATTCTGGACGAAAACCGATTCCTTTCGACAAGATCTTCCGCTCTGGACGAGGACGGGTTTTTGAATGACGAAATGGCGAAACGGGCGTTTGTTCGTAGTATCGAAGTCATTGGCGAAGCGGTCAAGCAGATCCCTGACGAAATTCGAATGCACTATTCAGAGTTACAATGGAAATCTATCGCCGGTATGCGCGATACGTTGATTCATTAACACTTCGGTGTAGATCACGATTTTGTGTGGGATGCTGTCACAAACAAGATACCCGAGCTTGAGGCCACGGTTCTCAAAATGTTGAAAGACCTATATGGCAAATAATTATTGCTCACCGCTCGATATAATTCAGATCGAGCAAAACTTCTCTGAGATCGATCCGGCGATGACGGCGGCCGAGGCCGCGGTTGAGGCCGATCGCTGCCTGTATTGCTACGACGCTCCGTGTATGCACGCTTGTCCGACGCATATCGATGTGCCGGGATTTATCAAGCGTATCGCCAACGGGAATCTAACCGGAGCGGCCAGGGTCATATTTGACGCGAATCCGATCGGGGCGTCCTGCGCCCGCGTGTGTCCCGTCGATGTGCTATGCGAGGGGGCTTGTGTCGAGAAAACTCTGGTCAATAAGCCGATCGAGATCGGGCGTCTGCAGCGATACGCGACGGACTTTGCGATCGCTAGCGGCAAGCCGTTGTTTACTGCCGGTAAGCCAAATGGCAAGTCAGTCGGTATCGTCGGCTCGGGACCGTCGGGACTTTCGTGTGCGACCTATCTTGCCCGGCTCGGCTACTCTGTGACGGTCTATGAGCGCCGTGCCGAGGCAGGCGGCCTCGACACTTACGGGATGGCCGAATACAAAATGTCGAAGAGCGTGTCGTACGCCGAAGTTGAGCAGGTCAGAAAGCTGGGTGTCGAATTTAGGCTGGATACCGCAGTTGGTACTGACGTGAGCATTGAAGAATTGCGTTCGTTGCACGATGTGATCTTTGTCGCCGTTGGGCTAGGCGAGACCAACTCACTACGTATTCCCGGCGAAAGCCTCGACGGTGTCATTGACGCACTGCACTTTATCGAACGGATAAAAACCCGCGACTGGAAGTCTGTTCCGCTCGGCCGGAATGTCGTTGTTCTCGGAGCAGGCAACACTGCTATCGACGCCGTCACTCAAGCTAAACGACTCGGAGCCGAAAGGGTCACGCTGGTCTATCGCCGAACGGAAAAGGACGCCCCGGCATACGATTACGAGATGGAACTCGCCCGCAAAGACGGCGTTGAGTTTATGTGGCAAGCCTCGCCGGTCGAGATTATAGGTGACACACGAGTTACGGCCATACGAGTTTCCGATGCCGCCGGGCTTGTGAGCGAAATTGCATGCGATCAAGTGATCAAGGCGATTGGCCAACAGAAAATGGCTTCATTCTTTAGCGACGTAGCCGGTGTCGAAACCGACGAAAAGGGCCGTGTCGTCGTCAATGAACAAATGCAAACGTCGGACCCCAATATCTTCGCCGGAGGCGACTGCGCCAACGGCGGTGCCGAGGCTGTCGACGCCGCCCAAATGGGCAAACACGCCGCGATCGGAATGCATTTGTCGCTGACCGGTGAAAAAGTGACCTTTGCGGGAGCATAGGAGTTTTTAGCCGCAGATAAACGCGGATGACGCTGATAGGAATTTGCATTTTGTTGAGCCGTTGGTGAGAGCCATGCCGGAAAACGAACAATTTAAGCATTCCGAATTGACGGAAAGTATAATCGGCACTTTTTATGAGGTGTATAACGAATTAGGATATGGATTTCTTGAGTCAGTCTAGGAAAACTCGCTTGCGATTGCACTGAAGGAAAAGGGTTTCGATGTAAATCAGCAAATAGCTATTCCGGTCTGGTTTCGTGGGACACAAGTCGGAGACTTTGCTGCAGATCTTATGGTGAACCGGATCGTCATACTCGAACTCAAGGCCGTCCGGGCTATCGAATCGGCTCATATCGCGCAATTGCTCAATTACCTTAAAGCGACTGAGATCGAGGTGGGGTTATTACTTAATTTCGGGCCAAAGCCTGAGTTCAAACGTGCGGTATTTGGAAATGAGCGCAAGAAAGTTAATCGGTAGGTGAGCAGTAATTTACAGTGAAAAGCGTAAAAAAATAATTTGTCTTAATCTGCGTCATCTGCGTTTATCTGCGGCTAAAAATTTTATATGGCAGACCTAAAAATCAACTTTGCGGGGATCAAATCTCCTAATCCATTCTGGCTCGCTTCGGCACCGCCGACTAATATGGGGTCGATGATCGAACGGGCGTTCGACGCCGGTTGGGGTGGAGCGGTTTGGAAGACTCTGGGCGAGCCGATCACCAATGTTTCGTCCAGGCTGGCAGGACTCGATAGCGGGCCGACGCGGCTGATCGGGCTCAACAATATTGAGCTGATCACCGACCGTTCGCTCGAGATCAATCTCAAGGAGATGGCCGACTGCAAGCGCAAATATCCTAACAACGCCGTAATCGCGAGCCTGATGGTCGAGTCTAGAAAAGAGGCTTGGCAAGAGATCACCAAACGGACTCAAGACACGGGCTGTGACGGGTTTGAGCTTAATTTTGGCTGTCCGCACGGTATGAGCGAACGCGGAATGGGCGCCGCGATGGGACAAGTGCCGGAATACACCTCGATGGTCACCGAATGGGTCAAAGAGGTCTCGAACATCCCGGTTATCGTTAAACTCACGCCGAATGTGACGCATATCGTGCCGCCCGGACGTGCCGCTCAAAAGGGCGGCGGCGATGCCGTCTCGCTTATCAACACCATCAAACTCCGTAATGGCGTCGATATCGACACATTAATTCCGTATCCGAACGTCAATGGAATGGCCGCCCACGGAGGGTATTGCGGGACGGCGGTCAAGCCGATCGCGCTCAATATGGTCAGCGAACTCGCCCGCGACGCTGAATTCAATATTCCGATCTCGGGCATTGGTGGTATCAATACGTGGCGCGACGCGGTCGAATTTATGTTGCTCGGTGCGGGTTCGGTCCAGGTCTGTACGGCGGTGATGCACTATGGCTATCGCATCGTCGAAGATATGATCGACGGGCTCAATAATTATCTCGACGAGAAAGGATATGCCTCGGTCAACGACATTGTCGGTAAATCCGTAGGCCGCATCACCGACTGGGGAAATCTAGATCTAAACTACGACGTCAAAGCTCACGTCAATGAGGAGCACTGCATCCGCTGCAATCTCTGCTACGTAGCTTGCGAGGACGGTGCCCATCAATCATTTGAGTTCGTCGAATCGAACGGCCTACGCTATCCGCGCGTTATCGAGAAGGAATGCGTCGGCTGCAATCTCTGTTACCTTATCTGCCCGGCACCGGGGGCAATAACGATGGAACGACGAGATGAGGGCGGTCCAACGCAAAGCTGGCGTGAGAGGACCGGAACGTAACAAATAATGAAGGTGATAATTCTAATAATCATGCTGCTGGGCTCCTCTGTTTTGGGCCAAAAGTCGGTTGATGACCTGCGACCTAAACATGCTGCTGAGTTGCAGAACTATCTAGCGACACACGACGGGGAAGGGTTTTTGCAGGAGTATGCGATCGATGACAAGACACTGGTCGAAATGCGTGATTACTTTGGGAAAAGTTTTAAGCCTTATTACCTGACAGGGGATTTTAACCGTGACAGGATTCAGGATTTTGCTCTGCTACTGACACGCTCAGGCAAACCAGTGTTTGCGACGACCGAAGATGCCGAGTCCCGCAAGGATGACCAGAATCTTATGCTCGTCGTTTTCAACGGCTCGGCCAAAGGCAGTTTTACAGTTGCTCATCGTGAAAAGATCGAGGCTCCGCTATCATGTTTTATCAGAATGACAGACGGAAAGCGGCCAAAGCTTTATTTCGGTGTTTACGAATCTGATGCAGACACATTTATTCTCGCTTCCGCCGGAAGCGGATATATAGTGGAGTATGATAAATCCCCCTGACGATGCCCCTTTGGTTCGATTGTACCTACGGTCCAATTATCCGATTTGGATGACAGTCAAATTTTCCCCGTATGTATAGCCTTGCACGCGATACATCCCAGAGCCGCGACGAATTTATCAAAGTTCGCAAAGCTTCTAGTCAGGCATAAAGAATGGCGATCACTGAGGCAAGCAATGATCGGAAGAGTGGATCTGCTGAACCTGCTGTCGATGCGATCGTAAATCTGCCGTGTTTCGACTTACATCATTTGCCCGTTTCGAGAAGTTGGTCGATCCGAACAGGTTTGTAGCCGTTCGATCGCAGCCACGTTATTAACTCGTAGATATGATCCGAGAATTTGTCCGTACGCTTCGGCCCTGAGCCGATGTGTGTGAGCAGAATAAAACCATTCAGACCGTTCGGGTCCTTTGCTTCATATTCCTTTATCCGCGTCATTATCGCTTCGCTCGAAATATAATTTTTATCGTCGTCGGTCGTGTAGTCGGCGTTCGAACGCGTGCCGGGCGTGAAGTTTACAATGCTGCGGCCCATTGCCGAAGCCCATTCCACGATCTCTCGGTTATACCATTCGTAAGGCGGTAGAAAGTACGGAGCCGCGCTTCGCTCGATACCGAATTTCTGCATTGCGGTAAGGTTGTCGTCCAGGTCACTCTCGAACTGCTCGCGCGTGACAAGCGTGCGTGAGCGGTCATTCCAATCGGCATAAAGCAGATGCCGGTCAGAATGCGGCCCTAGATAGTGGCCGTCCATTTTAAGCCGCTTGATGATCGAGCGGTTCGCCGCGGTTCGGTAAAAGCGTCCGGTCAAAAAAAACGAAGCCTTTACGTTATGCTTACGCAGAGCGTCGGCGACCACTGTGCCGCCTTCGGCAAACTCGTCGCCCGTAAAGACCAATGCCATTCGTTTTGACGCCGCGTCGCCGCGGATAATGCCGCCGCGGTCGTATTTTAGTCGCGGATCAACTACTGTTTGGCGAAGGAGGTTATGCGTCCGCGGTCCGCTGAACATCGCCATCATCAATATCGCGTCGGCGGTTCCGTCCATAGTCGGTTCATTGGTCGAATAGTCGCCGACATCGTCGTGATAGACGACATCGCGCGGCTGCAAATCAGCAAATTCGTCCGGCTGGGTCAGTTTAAGGCCGATCAGGCCTTTATAGGTCGAAGTAGCGATCGGCCCGTCGACCAGGCCGCCCCGGACCTGCTTCTTCAGGATCTGGACAGTCGGCAGATGCGTGTCTTCGGGGTACTCACCGCCCGCCGGCAGTCCCTCGAACATAGATGTTCCCCACGGATTGTTGCCCAGCAGCCAGTCGCGGTGGGCCAGCATCGACGCGTGAAAACGTCGGTCGCCCGTCATAAGTTCATAGAGATGGACCTGAGTGACGTAGGCGACAACAAGATTGTTTGAGCACCAGATAAAAGGTACACCGACACCGTACGGGTTCAGCCGCCCGCGGGCGGCGATACGTTCGATGCCGCTACGATAATAGCCGGCGAGCTCGCGTTTCGTCTTAGGATCAACGAGCGAATATAGCGCAAAATGGCCGACGTTTGTAAACGGATACATCTCGTAGTGCCGCGACATCTGCTCGCCCATATCGGATGACTCGTATTCCATCCACGAAGTGCTCCCGGCGAGAGCGGCATAGCGTTTGGCATCCGCAAGAAAGCCGGGTTCTCGTGTCGCCTTGTAAAGCTCGGCCGCGGCGTACTCCATATCGTCCGCCCACGTGATCTCGTTATAACGGTACGGTGCTCCAAATGAATTACCCTGTTGAAAGCCCTCTTGCCGTCTACCCATTTCGTAAAGCTCGCGGGCGGCCTTGAGGCACTTTGTCGCAAACGCAGGACTCTTTATATCAACTTTCCAGATCCGATATGCCATCGCCATCGCCGCCGCAGAGCGTCCGGCGATGTTGGCGACGCCGGTCGAACGGCTTTTCCATTTTCCGAGGCCCTGCGGTTTGCCGTCGGCGAAGTACGCCGGCCTAAAACTATTTGCACCCCAACCGTAATCGGCGTTGTCCTCGGCCGGAAGCTTAAATCCGCGATGATCGCGGTCGTCGGCGACCTGATGTATTAGTAGGTCTGCTGCCGCGTGGAGCTTATGTATCCACACCAGTCCCCAATACGCTTCGTCGAGAATATCCGGGATCCCATTGGGCCGGTCGTGTCCCAGTGCATCGACCGAGTCGCCGAACTTCGACCTTTCGAGTTCATAAGCGAGCATCATCCGGGCTGTGGCGTTGCTTGCCGTGATGAGGTATTTGAGTTGATCGCCGGCATCGTGCCATCCGCCGACTGCGTCAACGAATGTTCCGTCAGGGAATGGAGCGTACACGGAACGCCCATCGCTGAGGTGGCAAGTACTGTCAAGATATGGATTGTACCCGCACCTCTGCTGACGCATAAAGAACAGCAGGTCTTCCTGAAAATGCGGATACGGTCCGATCGTGAATGCCGCCGAACGTGACCCATCCGGAAGTTCGATCGTGTACCGCCCGGGCGTCTTGATCCGCGAAAAGTCCAACTGATAGTAATTGCGGAATGGGCTAGCTAGATCGGGCAGTTCAACAGCAACGATCTTGCCGCTCATTGCCGTCACACCGCGGGCGTTCCAAACCGTGAAACGGCCTTCCAACCGATCATTCGAAAATGCGACGGCGACCTTATTATCATCGCTCCGATACCCAGCTTGATTAATGCGGATGAACGAGGTTGCGGCGTCCGCAGCAGTCGCAGTAAATAGAAAAACAAGGGCCGTCACCAATATTTTCATAATTTTCCCCGATCAGATCGAAGACCTTATCACCGACGCATTCGCAATGCTTCCAAGGGTGGCGACAAATTTATCAAACGCCGCAAACCTCTCGTCTTTTGCAAAGCCCTTCACATATCTCGCGTAGATCTGCTGGGCGATGACCGCGATCTTAAATGTGCCGAAGACGTAATAAAATAAAATATTCGTAACGTCGCGGCCCGACGCCTCGGCGTACATTTCGACGAGTTCTTGGCGTGAAATATTTTCCATCAGCACGAGCGGATTGAACGGCATATTGAGCAATTCAACACCTGTGTCTGCCGACATCCAATATCCAAGCGTCGTGCCGAGGTCCATCAAAGGGTCGCCGATCGTCACCATTTCCCAATCGAGTACGGCCGTGATCCGCGTCAGATCGACTGGGTCGAGCATCACATTGTCGAATTTGTAATCGTTATGGATGAGCGACGCTCCCGACTCAGGCGGGACATTATTATTAAGCCAGACGATCGCCTTTTCGAGATCGGGCCATTTGTGCGTCTTGGCGGCGTAGTAGCGTTTTGTCCAGCCTTCGACCTGACGGCGATTGTAACCGTCAGGCTTTCCTAGATCCGCTAGGCCGGCAGCACGATATTCGAGCGAGTGGAGTTCGGCAAGGTTCTGGATAAAGCTGCGGCAGATCGCTGTGGAAGTAACACGTCCGGTCGGAAATGCGTCTTCGCCGTGTATTAAGGGCTGTGTCCCGGGAATTTCTCCTCTGATAACCAAACCCCGTCGCCGCTCCATCAGGTAAAACTCCGAACCTATGATGTCGATATCATCGCAAAAGTGCAATGGCTTTGGTGCCGGTGCGTAAACTACGGCAAGCTTCGAAAGAACGTCGAACTCACGCCGCATATCGTGAGCCGTTTTGACCGTATTTCCGAAAGGCGGACGTCGTAAGATGTAATCATCGTCGCCGGCGGTGAGCAGATAGGTCAAATTCGAACTTCCGCCGGGAAACTGCCGCACAACCAGTGGCCCGCCGGAAAGTGCAAGATGAGGTCGAAGGTACGCAGACAGCTTCGCGGAGTCGAGGCCGTCGCGGGGTGCGATCGTTTCATCCTCTTGGTTATCCATTCGCTCGATTATAGGATACGATGCGGACGCAGTACTAATTAGGTTCGGATCGCGGGCTAATATAGGATAAGTTGCGGAAGCGGCGCTAGAATGAGCGTATGTCTATGCGAACACCGATCTGGAGACTGATCGGCCTGACCGGCAGCCAGTATGGCGAATTGCAGATATCGAATGGCCGTCTGAAATATTCACCTGCCAGCGGCGTCGGGTTTGATGTGGAGTTGACCGAGGTTAAGGACATCAACTTTCCCTGGCACTACTTCAGCGGCGGTTTTAAGATGACGCTCGCGGGCGAAGAATTTCGGTTTTCATTCATCGAACCGCACAATGATTATGCCGATGTCCGCACCGGCCGCGAGGTCGGCAAGCAATGGAAAAAGACGTTGGTGGCGGGATAAACAAATATGGATTTTAGTTCAACAAGTAAAACCAACGAATTCGTCGAACGGCTTGCTGCGTTTATGGACGACCATATTTACCCGAACGAGGCGGCTTATACAACTGAGCTAAACAGCGGTGATCGGTGGAGCCCGATCGCCTTGGTCGGACAGTTAAAACTAAAGGCGAGAGACGCTGGCCTTTGGAATCTATTTCTACCGTCGGAATCCGGTTTAACCAATCTCGAATACGCACCACTGGCCGAGATAATGGGACGCGTCGTTTGGGCGTCGGAGGTATTTAACTGCTCCGCTCCAGACACCGGCAATATGGAGGTTCTGCACCTTTACGGCACGCCGGAGCAAAAAGAGCGTTGGCTCAAGCCATTGCTCGATGGCGAGATGCGCTCTTGTTTTTCGATGACCGAGCCTGAGGTCGCATCATCCGACGCGACCAATATCGAATCCTCCATCGTCCGTGACGGTGATCAATACATTCTTAACGGCCGCAAATGGTGGTCGACCGGTGCGGGCGATGCCCGATGCAAGTTGTCGATCTTTATGGGCAAGACCGACCCGTCGGCGGCCAAGCACTTGCAGCAGTCGATGATCCTCGTGCCGATGGACGCGGACGGCGTGAAAGTCGAGCGGCAGGTCGATGTGTTCGGTTACGACGACGCGCCGAACGGGCATAGCGAGATCACATTTAATAATGTGCGGGTGCCGAAAGAGAATATTCTGTTGGGCGAGGGCCGCGGTTTCGAGATCGCCCAGGGCCGTCTGGGCCCCGGACGCGTCCATCACTGTATGCGTCTGATCGGAATTGCAGAGCGTTCGCTTGAGTTGATGTGCGCGCGTGCAAAGTCACGCATTGCGTTTGGCAAGTCCATTGCGGAACAAGGTGTCGTCCGGCAATGGATCGCCGAAGCTCGTTTGGAGATCGATCAGGCTCGGCTACTCGTATTGCGAACGGCCTGGCTGATGGATACGGTCGGCAATAAAGCCGCGAGGCGTGAGATCGCAATGATCAAGGCAGCAGTTCCGCAGATGGCCTTAAAGGTGATCGACCGTGCGATACAGGTTCACGGCGGCGGCGGGGTATCGCCTGATTTCCCGCTTGCACAATTTTGGATCTACGCCCGAATGCTGCGCATCGCGGATGGACCCGACGAGGTCCACCTCGAATCCATCGCAAAAATGGAGCTTAAAAAATGATCGTTCGACCAGCGACCGCGGACGACGCCGTGCAGATCGCCTATATTTATAACCATTATATAGCGACCTCGCACGCAACGTTTGAACTTGAGCCGATCGACGCTGTCGAAATGCTGGGCAGACTCAAGGCTGCGTGGGCGGATGATTATCCCTTTCTGGTATTCGACGCTGCGGGATACCTTGGCGGTTATGCATTTGGAGAAAGCTTCCTGAGCGGCGAGGCATTTGGCGGCTCGATCAACACGGCAGTTTACGTCCGCCCGGGCAAGGATGGTATGGGGATCGGCACTGCACTGTACGGACACCTCCTATCCGAGGTGCGGCAACGCAAATTCGAGTCGGCCGTCGCGGCGATCTCGCTGCCAAATGACGCGTGCGTCCACCTGCACGAAAAATGCGGATTTGAAAAGGCCGCTCACCTTCGAAATGTCGCACGCAAATTCGATCGTTGCTTCGACGTTGGCTATTGGCAACTGTTGATCGAGCCATAGATATTCATCTTTACAATTGAAACTTGCCGGTCTCTGGCTGCACTCTAACCCCCATTTAATAACGCATAATCGGTCAAACTGACCTGCGTACAAAGTCATTCTGCACACTAATTGATCATTTTGCGTTAAACATTGTAAAAAAACTATTGACACGGTTGGTACTTTCCTGTAAATTCAAATCTGTAGCGGCGACATATGCCGCTCACCCTTCGCCACCAGATGCAAAAAGTTTTCTAAGAATGACTAACTGCCACGGCTAACATCACAGGCCTAGATCCGGTAAAACGAGGGAATTTGGCACCGCAATCACAAACGTCCCGTCAAATGATTTTCCTGACCACGCGTTGATTCAGAAGGTGGCACAACAATCTTCAAAAAATGCCAAAAACCCGGATCCGGATATTCAACTGAAAACTTAAGACAAAAATGATTTTGGCGTAAAGCTAAAAAGGAGCAAGAAAAATAATGCTGTTCGGTAAAAAGAAAAGCGTTGCTGGATTAGATATCGGATCGAGTTCGATAAAGATGGTCGAGCTTGAGGGCAAAGCAAACAATCTAAGTTTGGTTGGCCTCGGCTTTGAAAATCTGCCAAGCGACACGATCATCGATGGTCAGATAATGGAGTTGAACACCGTTTCAGACGTGATCCAGAGCGTGTGTGCAAATCACCAGATCACCGCCACCCAGGTGGTGACCGGTGTCAGCGGACATTCCGTGATCATAAAGAATATCGTTCTGCCGCCGATGAGCCGCGAGGAACTCGAAGAGTCGATCGACTGGCACGCTGAGGAACATATTCCTTACGATCTCGCCGACGTTAGTCTCGACTACCAGGTAACGGCTAATGATGCAGACTCGACCCACGTTTTGATCGCCGCTTGCAAACGCGAGCGTATCGACAATATTAAACAGGCGATCCAACTCGCCGGCAAACAGCCCGTGATCATCGACGTCGACACCTTTGCTCTGCAAAATTGCTACGAAGCGAACTACAACCCGACCGAAAGTGATGTAGTTACGCTTCTTAATATCGGTGCATCGACGATGAACGTAAATATCGTCAAGGGCACGCGATCGCTCTTTACGCGTGACATTACGGTCGGCGGCAGCCAGTTTACAGATGTCCTGCAGCGGAGCCTTGGACTCAACTTTCAACAGGCCGAAGCGGTAAAACGCGGCGTCCATAATGTTGCCGACGGTATCGAAGAAAAATCGATCGAACCGCTGATGAACAACGTCACTGAGATCGTCGCGATGGAGATCCAAAAGACATTTGATTTTTATAGAGCGACCACCGAAGACAACGACACGATTGTGCAGAAAATTCTGATCTCGGGCGGCGGTTCGAAGCTTGCCGGTCTTGCACAGGAACTGTCACAGCGACTCGAACTTCCGGTCGAGGTTCTCGACCCATTCCGTAATATCAAGGTCGACCCAAAGAAATTTGATCCCGAATATCTGAACGAGATCGTTCCCGAAATGGCCGTCGCAGTCGGACTCGCGATCAGGGGAGTGTAATAGAAATGATCAAGATCAATCTACTAAATTCAGTCACAGAGAGACAGGGCGGTGCTGTCGTCGCGGTCGACCGCAAGATCGCCAGTGCCTCGTCTCGTATTCTCCTGATGGCGCTTGTCGTCGGTGTTTTGCTAACGGCACTCATCGGATGGGACGTGATCAGTACGCAAATGGCCCGCACCGAGGCTCAGCATAAACTCGAAGAGCAAAAGCAGATCGCTGCCGAACTCGAAGTAGTGATGAATGAGCAGAAAGAGCTTGAGGCCAAGATCCAGAATATCGACACCAGGATCGAAGCGATCAAGAGACTGCGTTCGTCACAGGCCGGCCCGAGTGCCGTGCTGGACGCAATGCGTGAACGCGTCGCGATGGTTCCGGGCCTATATCTGGAGAGCGTCGAGCAAACCGGCGACCAGCTGACATTTAAGGGCAATTCGCCTGATGAGTCGCAGGTCACGCAGTTTGGCCGCAGCCTCGAATTTTCGAACGGACTCTTTTCGAACCTCAATATCGAAACGACCCGAGCCGAGATCGCCAATAATAACGCACCTCAGACTGCCAACGCTCAGGGCGAAACTCCCAAAGTACAGATCGTGAATTTTACGATCAAGTGCGCTTACACGCCGTCGAAGGCTCCCGGAGCACCGGGAACTGCCCCGACGACTGCCTCTGCCCAGCAACCGGGAGCGGCTACGGCACCTGTTCAGGTCGCCAAGAATTAGTTTCAGCATAGAATCGACGATCACCGATCGATCTTACGAGAAAGAAGGAAAACACGATGTTAGACAAAATTAAAAACCTACAATGGTACTTCCAGCTGATGCTGTTGGTTGGCGTGGCCGCGATGGTCTACTCGGGCGTCTGGTACTTTGTCACCAGCGAGACCCGTGTCGAGATCGCAGCCCTCAATGACCAGATCGCCGAATTGCAGGCCAAGAACGAGACGGCCCGCGTCGCGACCCAGCGGATCAACGAGTTTCGAGCTCTTTATGCCAGTAAGGCCGAAGAGTACGACGAGCTGAAAGTTTTGCTACCGGAACAGCGTGAGATCACCAACGTGCTGCAGGGCCTGCAAGACACTGCCAACGGAAGCCGTATGATCGTTATGCGATTCTCGCCGCGTGAAGATACGCAGCAGGATTCGATAATGGCCAAGCCGGTCGAGATCGAGGTGGACAGCAATTTCACCAATCTTCGGTCCTTCTTTGAAAGTATGGCCAAGCTACCGCGAATCGTTTCGATCTCTGATTTCAAACTCAACCAACTCGACAAGCAGAGTTCCGAAAAGACGCTTCATGCCCAGTTCCTGCTGACGGCATTTTACGCTGCCCCGACCGATCTGAACGGTAAGCCGCTCAATTCGAAACCGGGCGTCCCCGGAACTCCCGGAGCACCTGCACCCGCACCCGTCGCAGTTCCGCCGGCACCAGTAGCCAAATAACCCACCGATTTTACAGGGAAATAGTATCCCAGAGAGACAAAAGCCATGATCAATCTATCTAAAACGCTAAAAATGCTCAGCTTCGGCACAGCCGTCGTCGGATCCTTGCTCATCGCCGGAAGCTTTTCCGAGGCGAACGCTCAACGCGATCCCTTCGTCAAGCCCGGTTATATGAAGCAGAAGACGCAGGCCCCTGCGGGCAGCACCGGCAAGACCGGCAAGGCGGCAGCACAGCCTTTCTCCTATGCCCCGCCGTCGATCGAGGCACGCATCGAGTACTTTAAGCGTCAACGCGAGGCTGCCGCAGCCAGCGGAGCCACGCTACCAAAAGTGACGAGCGTCCTGACGCTGAACGAAATGGCTGTAACCGGTATCTTTAAGACCCCACGCGGCTATGCGGCGATGGTCGAGGCGACACCGATCAAGCTCTCTTACACGATCTACCCCGGCGAGAAATTCTTTGATGGCCAACTCGTCGCGGTCGAAGAAAATCGGCTCGTATTTCGCAAAGTGACCAAAACGGCACCCAACAAGTTTGTCGCCTCGGTCGAAAACAAGCCGCTTCAACAGTATTCGATGAAGTCCCAGGTCGAAGGCACCGCGCCGGCTCAGGGTAGTTCGGAACGTCCGGTCCAAACGGCAGCAAATCCGCCTGCGGCAAACGGTGTTACACCCGTCGGCCCGGCGCCGGTGATGTCACCGCTCGACGAAATGAATAATCAGCCCGCCGAAACCGACAAGGGCAAGACCAAAAAAGACACAAAACGACCGATAAAGGTCGCTAAGAACAAAAAATAGATTATCCCGCGGCAGCGTCCGGGAAACGGGTCTGCCTCACTAACAAGTTCTATTTGAACGAGTGGTCTGATCATCAAACCGCTCTACTGCAAACGGAGGAAACATGAATTCTCGATCAAACATCAGCACGGTGGTAAAACAGGCCGCCATTGCAATGCTCTTAGTCGCCGTCGTGGCTATATCGGCTCTCGCACAACGTGTCGAGCCGCAGTCACAAGGCAAGATGTACGGCGAGCCAGGATTTCGCGGCGAACCGATCAATCTTAACGTGGTGAACGCCGACGTTCGCGACATCCTTAGCTATATCACCGACCAGTACGCCATTAACTTTGTCATCGACAAATCGGTTGCGGCGGTACCGGTAACGGTCAAGGTCAGCGACGTTCCCTGGAACATCGCGCTCGACTCGGTCCTACAATCGCAGTCGCTGGGCGTGCAGGTAAATGGAAACATCCTGCGTGTCGCAGATGCCAAGACGCTCGCGACCGAGGGCGATCTGATCCAGGCACGCAACAATAATGCGCTTGACGGTTCACCTCTGTATACAGAATTTCTCCGGCTCAACTATGCACGTGCCACAGGCACGCTGAGCGGCGATTCCGGCAGTGCCGGCCAGTTGTCGACGGGAACGTCGTCGGGTGGCGGTGGTGGCGGCGGAGCGTCGAGCGGCGGCGGAAGCGGTGCGGGAGCAGCGGCCGGCGGCGGATCCGATCAGGGAATTATGGGCATCATCAAAAAACGTTTGTCGCGTCGCGGCACCGTCGAGGTGGATGGCCGCAGCAACACGCTGATCATCACCGACGTCAAACAGAATATCGATGCTATCCGTCAGTTGGTTGCATATCTTGATCAGCCGGAACCGCAGGTCGAGATCGAAGCCCGCATCGTCGTCGCTTCGCGTAACTTCAGCCGAGACATCGGCGTCCAGCTTGCCGGTTTGGTCATTGGCCAACGCGGCAGTGGAGCGACCGGCGGCACGTTGCCCGGTGCCACAACGACTCTTCCGATCCCGGGCAGCCTGCCAATCCCGTCGGTCAATAACGATATGTTCTCGAAGATCGCCAATACCGCGATCGGCCTGACCACCGGTATCTTTGGAACCGCACAGCTTAGTGCCCTTATCTCGGCCGGTGAACAGAAAGGCCAGGCCAAGGTCATTGCCACGCCGCGTGTCACAACGCTTAACAATCGTCCCGCCGAGATCAAGAGCGGAACGAAGATCCCGGTAACGACCATCCAGCCCGGAACGGGTGCCGGTGGTGCAGTTGTCGCAACGACGACCTATGTTGACGTTCCGCTAAGACTGGCGATCACGCCGCAGATCACCGATGTCGGTACCGTCATCCTTAATGTGACGGCGGAAAACAGCTCGACCGCAACCGTTGTGGGCGGAGCCAATCCGGCGATCAATACGCAGAGTATGCAGACTCAGGTTACCGTGCCGGATGGCGGAACGACGGTCGTCGGCGGAGTTCTCTTCGACGATGAACGCGAGAGTCAGGACCGCACGCCGGGCCTTTCACGCATCCCGCTGCTTGGCAATCTATTCAAGCGAAAGGGCGTTCAACGCAATACGAACGAGATCCTTTTCTTTATCACCCCGCGGATCACGCGTCCGGACTATGCGGCCGGCGTTCAGAACGGTGGTGCATCGCGTCCGTCCCCGATCCTGCAACCGGTTCCGATGGGCAATCCGCCGTCGAACTCGACACCGGTAGTCGAAACCCCGCAGCCGATCGTCTTCCAGTCGCCGGCTCTGGCCCGACCGGAATCTAATCCGGCAATGCCGATCAAGCCGTAAAAGGTCTTTGGTCAAACGTTTCCTCCAAAAAAAGCCCGCTTGGCCTAAATGGTCCAAGCGGGCTTTTTGCTGATCACGCGATGCTGACCGTTACGGCACGAACACGTTTGGCAAAGGTAAGTCGCCGCTCTGGCCAAACTGTTGGATCAAAACGCCCGCCGTCGATCGATTGGCATACCAGGTGGAATTTGCCGGCCGGAAAACAGCCGAGTCGATCTTGCCGTCGCCGTCATAGTCACCCGTGACGGGTACATCGCCGTTAGCTCCGAAAGGGAAGGCAAAAAACGAAAGGTCTTCGCTCCGAAGTACATACCAGATACCGCTTGACGGACGCCAGAATGCGACATCGGCTTTGCCGTCGCCGGTGTAGTCGCCCTGGACTGCCTTGTCCGTCGAATTGCCGAATTGGGTCGCAAACACCGCAAGGTCTGAGCTGCGTCTGATCCACCATTCGGCTCCGTTTGCACCGCTTGCACGAAAGACTGCGATATCTGCCTTACGGTCACCGTCAAAATCGGCAACCGCCGGTTTGTCATTGGCGGCGCCGAATGCAACGATATCGGTCCCGCCGGTCGATTTGCTGATGTACCACGTCTGGGTCGAAGGCCGAAATACTGCCGCGTCCGCCTTGCCGTCACCATCATAGTCGGCGGGTGCCGGGATATCGCCGCTGGATCCGAACGGGAAGGCGAAAAACGATAGATCTTCGGACCGCAGAATGAACCATTGTCCGGTCGACGGCCGCCAGAATGCAACGTCAGTCTTACCGTCGCCCGTAAAATCCGCCGGGACGAGTTTGTCGGTAGCGGTACCGAACTGGAGAGCTCCGTTGCCGCCGTTCGACGATCGCAGATACCACCATTCACCGACGCTCGGACGAAAGATCGAGATGTCGGTCTTGCCGTCACCGTCAAAGTCGAATGGCGAACCGCCCGATGAACTCGTAGCACTATTTGTGTAGATGTAGTCGCCCGCCGTCGAGCCGTCACTGTTTGATGCGTTACCGGCAGCATAAAAGGTCACCGGACCGATCGGTTGAGCCGGAGCGGTCCAATTGACCGTCCACGATTTCGAGCCAAATACGGTCGGCAGGATGCCGTCGATCGTATGTTCGGCGTATTGCCGGCTTTCGCCGCCGACAATGCCGGTGACGAGTTGAGACTGTTGCGGGCTTGAGGCCGGCAACGTCAGCGTGCCGGCACGCTTGCCTTGAGAGTCCAGTGCCGTCATCTGGTATCCGTAAATAACGCCGTCGGCCTGACTTGTGGTTATCGTCAGCGATATTTGCTGGCCCGGCGTCCAACGTGCCGGCAAACCGGTTATCGCCACCGTACCTTCGCCGCTGTTAAGCGGGAACGACGTGTGGCAGGCGGTGCAGTTGCTCTCGGACGGTGCATTGGTATTTGAGGGCGTCGGCCCCGACGCCGATGCGGAAACTAACGAATCGTCAGCCCCAAAGCGGCCGATCCCGAAAACTCCTAAAACGACTGCCGCGAACACCGCGATCAGCTTATATCGAAAATCTATGGCCGGCTTTTTCATTCTATTCGAACTCAGTGTACTACTAGCGAAATGCAACTACATTTTGACGCATCCGGCGGTCGGATAGTCGAACGAAAGGGATATCTTTAACGATAGATACCGACCGCGTGAAAGTCAACGAAATTGTGCTGCTCGCCGCAAATTAAAAAGGGCTTGGCCAAACTTTCGTTTAACCAAGCCCTTAGTCCTATTTCGTACGAGCCTATGATCGGCCCGTATGAGTTTTCTAGTTGCCCGAGTTGAATATCATCGAAAACGCACGGACACTTCCGGTGTCTCCACCGCCGTTATCGCTGACATTGATCGTCCAGTTGCCGTTGGCATTCTGACCGTCAAACGCACCCATCGGATTATTCGGTGAGAAGTTTCCGGTCGGGAATCCCAATCCCGTGGTGCACGTCGGTCCCGGATTGGCCGCTGTCTCGATAGACGGCAATCCGCCGTCGTCATTAAGCGTCAACTGGAACAGATTGTTGTTGCTGCAACCAAACGTCGATGCCGGAACACCCGGTCGATCAAAGATCGCCACGGTAGTGCCGCCCGGCGACGTCAACTTGACGATCACGTCACCGACCCACGAGTGGTCGAGGCCAACCGTAGTTGATCCCGGCGTCGGGTCTGCAACTGTCCCGTCGAACGAGAAGTTGAGATCGCTGATATTACCTACACCGGAAACCGGAACAACTATATCGACACCCGCCGCATTGGAGTCAGGAATTGGAACCACCGGTCCCGTATAGCTCACGGTCGTCGACGCAGGCGGTGCGGCAGTGCCGCCCGGAATGTAACGGGTCGGAAGCGGAACGTCGCTTGCCAATCCGAACGCCGTCTGGAAATATCCAGCCGTCGATTGATTGACATACCACGTACCCGCACGGTAAACAGCTACATCGTCCTTAGAGTCGCCATCGTAGTCGCCGGGAACGGGGACGTCACCAGCCTGGCCGAATGCCGTGAAGGTGGACGAACCATCCGAACTCTTACGAATGTACCAGGTGCCGTTAGACGGACGGAATACCGCGACATCATCCTTGTTGTCACCGTCATAGTCAGCCGGAACCAAAAGGTCGCCGGTCTGGCCGAACGGATAGGCATCAAAGTTTGTTGCCGGTGTGCCGGTATTGCGTGCGATGTACCAGGTATTGTCTGTCGGGCGATAGACGGCCAAATTGGTCTTGCCGTCAGCCTCGAGGTCGAACGCCATCGGAACGTCACCGGTCGAGCCGAAGGGTTCGACGGTGTTTGAACCGTTACCACTGTTCAGGACATACCAAGTGCCGGTCGATGGACGGAATATCGACATATCGGCCTTACCGTCGCCATCATAGTCACCCGAGATCGGAATGTCGCCCGGGACGCCCCATGCGGTGCCCTGGAATACAAATCCGTTGCTCTTAAGGATCAAGTAGTCGCTTTGAGCCGGATCAGCATTCGCACGGAACACGGCTTCGTCAGCCTTGCCGTCACCGTCGTAATCGCCGGGGATCGTGACATCCGTGCTGTTACCCCAATTGATGACGCTGAAACCAGCCGTCGATCCATTGATGTACCAGTTGCCTTCGCTCGGACGATATACGGAAACATCTGTTTTGCCGTCGCCGTCAAAGTCAGCACGTGATCTCGGCACCGCGGCAGCACAGGTGAAGCTGCTGACGATCTGGACGTCATCAACGTTTATACCGGTTGAAGCAACCGACGAATCCGACGCCATACGCCATCTGAGCTGGATGCTCTGGCCGTTTGCCGCCGCCGGTAGATTGGCCACCGTGTCGATATAGCCACCAGTCGAAGTGCCCGACCAAGCCTGTCGGCCGCCGAGCGGATTTGAGAAGCTGGTGGAGAGCGTCGCATTGTAACCGCCGCTAACAAATGATCCGCCTGCGGTCACGATATCGGCGAACGCACCGGCACCGATCTTGATCTCAAGGACCGCTCCGTCAAACGTTGATTCGGTGACGTATTTGTTCTTGAATTTGACCTGAGCAGCCGCGGATGTAATAGGTACAACCGGGCTTACCAGCGACGACATATTAACCCCTGAAGGATCGTTGGCAAAAGCCGAGTTAGGAGCTGAGCTCGGTCCGCTTGCCGTCGTGACCCAATTGATGAGGGTTCCTGAATCCTGAGTTGTTGTCCATCCGGCAGGTAGAGCCGGAGCGACCACAGCGTCAAAGTTTTCGACAGTTCCATTCGGAGTTCCGAGTACAAAGCTGCGGATCGCCGCAGGCTGGGAACCGATCGAACTGGCGACAACGATCGAAACGCTCTGTGTGCTACCGCAAGCCGCCACGCCCGGAATTGCGAACGGATGGGCATTGGTAACGACTGCCGCTTGAGCGACATTGCCGTAATTGACCGGGGTTCCGCCATCTACGCTGACCGTAACATTGTTTACCGTAATACCGGTGTTGTTGGTAACGGCGATGTTAAGCAGGACGTTTTCGCCCGGCTCGGGAACGCCGTTGTTGTTACCAGTGGAATCACTTACCGTAAACGGATCAGTGAGTACCGCGTTCGGCAGGTCAAATGCCTCGGTGACAGCTGTCGATGACTGCGTGCTGGCCGAGAAACCAAATCCGCGTCGGCGGAAGCCTTCCCATACGTCCGAAACGTCTGCACCTGCTTCCGGAGCAACCGGCAGAGCGGCAGCAGCGGCGAGGATAGCATCACGTTCCTGAAGCATCATTGGGTTAAGCGGAGAAAGTTTCATTCCGTCCGTTACGACTTGAAGGGCACGTTCCGTACCGGGCGTGAAGCCTAGACGTGTGACCATCAACGAACGAACTTCCCACAATGCACTCTTCCAGATCTCGCCGGCGTTGTGAACCTGTGAGCAGCTGCCCGAGGTTGCGATTGCCGGATTACGCGGATATGCACTTGAAACTGCAGTTGTGGTGGTTCCGAGAGTCGTGTCGCAGTTTGAATTAATGTGACCAAAGGTCAACGGGTTATGCGGCTTATTCTGTGGGCCGCCGGTGAATGCGATCACTGCGGTCGGGAACCGACGAATTCCAAAGTAGTAATTCGACGTAAATGTAGGCGATAAGAGATATGTCGCGTAACCGCCCATCGAATAGATGCCATTGATCGGGTCGGTCGGTTCGGCCATCATAGTGCTGGCATACCAGTCGCCCCAGCCTTCGCCCATCATTCCGCCCTGGTTGCCGAGTCCGCTGCCGTTTCCGTGCAAGCGGTTCGACGTTCCGTGCGTAACTTCGTGGATCACGATGCCCGCATCGGGCGTACCATCTCTATCCGGGGTCGGGCCGGTCCACAAAAACATCTGCATACGTCCGCGTCCACCGTCCGCAGGTGTTGCAAAGTTAGCATTGTTCGTACCCGACGAATCCTGGCCTTCTGACGAAACGCGGTCGTTGCCTGTGCCGCCGCGACCGAAGTTGTCAGTCTGGAAGTTGCGGGCAGCTTCGGTAAAGCCACGACGATATAGTTCATCGTGGTAGCGGTTCATAATGTAGAACATCTGAATCACTGCACCACGCTGTGCCTGAGGCGTCAGCGGATCGTCACCCGGTGCCGGGCTTCCGGGAGGAGGATTCCAAGTCGAGCTAAAGATGCGGCATCCCGCACCCGGGCAAGCCGTGTCGCCTGCCATTGGTGCATCGACGCCATTCGTGCCGTCACGGTCAAGGCCTGCTTCGGTAGCGTTGCCGTCAGTGATATTGGCACCGTCGGTGATCCAGCCGTTGTTGTTGAACGAAAGCAAGCCTTCGTTTCCGACGAGCGTGCGGTTAGAGCGCGTGATCAATGCTCCCTGTGTGCCGAGTCCGGGATCGGTCGGACCGGGGCTAAGCGGTGCCGGGTCATCAGCGATGTCGTTGTGAGCACTAGTGTTGCCATAGATTTGATAGGTTGCCGACTGGGTCTGATCATCCGAGATGTTCTTGTGCCAGAGGACGACATTCGTGTTGGCGTCAACGATGACGTAGTAAGCACGAACCGGTTCCCAGATCAGGACTCTCCACGACGGCACGGCAACGCCGGGCTCCGTCGGGAAGTACATTTTTTCAGCAGTTGTTGCCCAGTCGCCTTCGCCGAAGGTGACCTTGAGGTCGTTCGAAACGGCTTCGTTGCGGGCAACGTCCGCCGGGACGATCGCGTGATTAATGTGACCGGCAGCCTTGCGAACTGCCTGAACGGGGTCGCCGAATGAGTTCGAAAGCGACTCATACTCGAGGCCCGGAGCCAGATTGTTGATCACACGGATGATCTGGCCGCTCTTGGTAAATCCTGCTTTGACTTCGCCACGGAAAACCGGGATGCCATTGATCTCCTGCTCAAGGTGAGCATACGAGATGTTGCCATCGGGGTTGGTGTAGTCCGCCGTTACCTTGAGGCCGTTGATCTGTTGATCATTTACACCGATCAGGTTCTGATTTTCGCGAATAAATCCACGAAGGATCTCGGAGCGCTTTAATCCTGACGGGCCTGAAAGCCATTCGACCGGCTGCTTTGCAACATCAGGTGCCATTACTTCCGGTGTGCGGATGTCGGTATTGTACTCGACCTTAGCGTCCGGATGATTCTGTTTGAACGCCTCTTCGCCGCGAGCAAAAGCATCGCGAACGTTGGCGACGGAACTTGAATCCTTGCCGATCGTTTGACGGAATTTGAGCAGAGCGTCTTCCGTTTCAATGGTCTTATTTTCACGGATATCCCACATTTTGGGCAGTCCGTCATCGGCGGTCGAAGTGCGTAAAAACAGGCCTTTCTGGCCCGCCGCCTCCGTACCAAACTTAAAGGGAACAACGATCACCGCTGTGATCAGTCCCAATACGAACAAGCAGGCAAGTACACTCAATCGAGTATCAGCCTTTGATCGTCCAAACATATTCGAATCCTCCTGAGTCGTGGTAAATAGAAAGCTACAAAGCTCTCATTTCGATCAAACGTGCAAGGCACAAAATGAACCAGATATGGGTGTCGACACGGTTCGACGCCCAAGAGCTTAAAACGATTTGAATTAGGGTCTCACGAAATTGTCGTAATGATATACCAGAAAAGGTCAAAAATACAAGAGAAAAATGTCCGTTCCGTAAATTCCTATACGAATGTCCGTTGAGCCGATACGCATTGGAACACTTTCCAGCGTATCGGCCCAACTCCGAAGGTTTCGGATGCCTATTAACGATAGAAGTCAATATGACCGAGGATCGTCGATTTTTCGCTCACGGCAGATATGCTCTCAGGACCGGCGTGTCTTGGGCCAGGCCGAACGCGATGGCGGTGACTCCGCTCGAAGATTGATTCATATACCACGTGCCGGATCGATATACAGCCTGATCATCCTTGCCGTCACCGTCAAAATCGCCGGGAGCAGGAACGTCGCCACTGAGCCCGAACGCCAATGCGGCAAACTGGCCATTGGAACTATTGAGCCGATACCAGACGCCGCTCGACGGCCTGAAAACCGCGATGTCTTGTTTCCCGTCGCCGTCGTAATCGGCGGGCGTTGCTAAGTCATCCGATAGTCCGAATGCCATTATGAAAAACTGTCCGTTTCCGCTATTCAGCCGATACCACACACCGGTCGAAGGCCGCCAAACCGCTATATCGTCCTTGTGATCGCCGTCATAGTCGCCGGCAACCGGTTTATCGTCCGGGAGCCCGAATTGATAGGCGTTCGATGTTCCGTTCGAACTCGCGATCCAGTACCAGACTCCAGTGGACGGCCGCCAAAGTGCAAGGTCGTCCTTGCCGTCGCCGTCAAAGTCGCCCGCTTGCGGAATGTCGCCGCTGCTGCCGTAAGTGTATGCAAAAAACTGTCCGTTGCTGCTGTTGAGACGATACCAAACCCCGGTCGAAGGGCGCCAGACCGCGATGTCTGCCTTGCCGTCACCGTCAAAATCGCCCGGTGTCGGAATGTCGGACGCCAGCCCGAAATTCACCGCCGTAAATCCTTGCTGAGACCGATTCAAGTACCAATTTCCGTCCGCCGGCCTGAAAACCGACACGTCCGATCGTCCATCACCATCAAAATCGGCTCTCGGCCGTGCGAAATTGTCGATAACGCTGCAACCGTAGTTGCCGCTGACCTGAACCGTGTCGATCCACCAGCCGAGCCCACCGGTATTGTTATCCGCTCCGAATCGCCAGCGAAATTGGACATTCTGGCCGGCCGCCACTGGCGGCAGCAGTGCGGTCGTCGTGATGTATCCGTTCGACGAACCGCTCCACGCCGCGCGGTTCGCGAGCGGATTGTTGGTGCCATTGCCGAGTGTGCCGTTATATCCGTTTTGGATAAATGATCCGCCTGCACCAATAAACTCTTGAAAACCTGCACCGCCGATACTGATCTCGAGCGAACCGCCATCCCATCCACCCTCAGTATCAAACCGATGTCGGAACGACACGGTTGCCGCCGGCGATGTGATCGCGACCGGTAGCGACGTCAGATCTGTGCCGCCGCCGACTGTTTCCGGGTCGAGTGCAAATGCTGCCGTCGTACCTGAGTCAGGTGAGACTGTCGTCGTGGCAAAAGCGATGCCGCTCTGCAGTACCGTCGAAGCCCATCCCGCCGGAACACTCGGTACGACTACGCCGTCAAAGTTTTCGGTAAATGTCGCGATCGGCTGCCCGACGATGATCTGCCTAATAACGCTGAAGGGGCCGATGCTGCTGCTGACGTTTAATGTCAACGACAGTGCCGAGCCGCACGGCGTGCCCGCAGGGACGGTGTAACTGACGGCCTGGGTGACGGTCGAGCCGCTGGCGATCGTTCCGTAATCCGCCGAGCCGCCACCGACCAGTTGGACCGAAACTCCGTTAGCGGTTGCGCCCGTAGCGTTCGTGATCGGAATATTCAAACTGACTGTTTCGCCCGGATCGGGATAGCCGTTCGCATTGCCCGAAGGGTCCGCGACCGTTAAGCCCGGCGACTGTGTCAGGTTCGGCAGTTCGAATGATTCGGTCACACGCGTATCACCTGCGCCGCTGCCCGAATTCTGTATCTTCGCTCCACTACCCATTCCGCGGATCGCAAATCCTGCCCAGACGTCAGCGACATCGGCGGCCGCCTCCGGCGCCAGTGAGCTGGCCTGTGCCGCCGCAAGAATCGCGTCACGCTCGGTCAAGAATGTCGGTGACAATGGGGCAAGCTTCATTCCGTCGGTGACAATTTGGAGTACCTTGCGGTTGCCGATCTCCCAGCCCAAACGGGTGACCATCCGGCCGCGAATTTCCCAAAGCGCACTGCTCCAGATCTCGCCGAGATTGTGAACGGCGTCGGCGGTCGACGAGCCATACGGCCCGCGCGGATATGCTCCGTCACTGAGGTTCATCTGCGAAGCGTCGGCATCGGCAAAGGTCAGCGGATTGTGCGGCAGATTGCCCGGCCCGCCGGTGAACGCCTTGACCGCCTTGGGAAAGCGGCGGATGCCGTAGTAATAGTTTGTGGTCGTGCCGCCACCTAAATACGTGTCATAGCTACCTGTCGTATAGATCCCGTTGATCGGGTCGCCGGGCTCAGACAAAAGTGCGTGGCCGTAGAAATCAGACCAGCCCTCGCCCATTCCGCGCGACATATTAATAGACAGCCCGCTGCCGTTGCCGTGCAGGCGGTTCGAGAGCCCGTGCGTGTGTTCGTGGATCACGACATCGGCATCGACGTTGCCGTCAATGTCCGGATTCGGGCCGGTCCAGATATACATCTGCATACGCGGTCGGGAGCCATCGGCCGGTGTCGAAAAATTAGCGTTATTGGTGCCGGACGAGTCCTGGCCTTCGCCGCGTACGCGGTCGTTTTCGCTGCCGCCCCTGCCAAAGTTGCTGTTTTGAAAATTTAGAGCCTGTTCCGTGAATCCAAGCCGGTAAAGCTCGTCGTGATACCAGTTACAGATGTAGAAAAGTTGTGTGGTCGTGCCTTGCTGAAATGTGCTGCCCGGATACGTTTGCGTTGCCGGTATCGGAGCGTCGCCGCTGTTCGTATTCGGATTGAGCGGAGCGTAGGCAAACGAAAATGTCCGTCCGGTACCGACCGCCTCGCTCGATGCATCCACGCCGTCAACGCCGTCGCGATCGAGTCCCGCCTGTACAGCATTGCCGTCTGTGATATTCACGCCGTCGGTGAGCCAACCGAGAGTATTAAAGCCGTACGGAGCCTCGTTGCCGATCCTCGTGATGGTTGACCGCCCGATCGCGGAGCCCTGAACGCCATTCGGCGAGATCGGGCCGGGCGTCAGGGGAAACGGGTTTTCCGCGACGTTGATCATCGCGTTCGGATTGGTGTAAACGCTGTAGGTCGCCGATTGCGACTGGTCCTCGGTGATGTTTTTTCGCCAGAGCATCGTGCCCGTCGCCGCGTCCACGATCACGTAAAACGCATTGACCGGCTGCCATATCAACACTCGCCACGCGGGAGTTACGACTCCCGGTTCGGTCGGAAAGTACATTTTTTCCGCCGTTGTGGCTGAATCGCCGATGCCGTACGTGGCCTTGAGATCGTTTGACTCAGCCGTATTCGGCGATAGGTCGAGACGGGCTGCGTCGATCGAAATATGTGCCGCCGCCGAACGCACCGCATCGAGCGGCAAAGCAAAATCTGATGAAACCGTGCTTTGGTTGATGCCCGGAGCAAGGTTGTTGATGACCCGCACGATCTCACCGCGGCGGGTAAATCCGGCCTTGACCTCGCCTCTAAAGACCGGAATGCCGCCGATCCGCTGTTCGAGTTGAGCAAAGGCGAGATCACCATTGGGATTGACGTAGTCGGCCGTTGTCTTGAGGCTCGCGATCTCACTCTCAGCTACGCCGGTCAGCGAGGAGTTTGCCGACAGAAACCGCTTTAATGCGTCCGGACGCTTTTCGGCCGAGGCCGGTGTCAAGAATGCGCGTACTGATGCCGTGTCGGTGCCGATCACTTCCGGGATCCGTATATCGTCGTTGTACTCCACCTTCAGCGTCGGTATCGAGCGTCGGAGACGTTTTTCGCCGGTTGCAAAATCGTCGCGGACGTCTGCGGTGTCCGCCGCCGAACGCCCCGAGTTCAAGCGAAAAGCCAAAAGCTTCTCCACCGCACCTTTGTCGGTCCGGATGTCGTAATTAGGCAGTTCGGCGTCGTGGCTCTCGGTGCGGGCGATTAAGCCCTTTGACGCACTTGTGCCAAATAAAAATGGCGTCGAGAGTGCAAAAGTAAGTGCTGCTATGGCAAACAGCGGCGCAATTCCTTTTCGGAACGATTCAGTACGATTATGTTGGATCATCTGGTAAAAATACGCTCGGCAGGTGGATCAAAATGACTCCGCAGATCGAAAAACGCGCCGGAAACCACTAATATCTATTCAACAGGGACAATTTTCGGAGCAAACTCCTTTTTTAGCAGTTAAACGGCTTTAAGTCAACAAATTGATCCTGTCGCCAAACTGTTCTATGACGCAAACACCGGACGACAAGATCTTTGGGGCCGATGGCCTGATCTCGCAGTTTCACGATAAATATGAATACCGCGAGGGTCAGGTGCGTATGGCCGCAGCGATCGCGACGGCATTCGAGGACAAAAAGCATCTCATCGTCGAGGCCGGCACCGGGACCGGCAAGACCCTGGCCTACCTGATTCCTGCAATTGCGGCGTCGATCAAGCATAATCGCCGGATCATCATCTCGACCGGCACCAAAAACCTACAAGAGCAGTTGATGGAAAAGGACATCCCTTTTCTGCAAAAGATACTACCGACAAAATTCACCGCAGCCTATATGAAGGGCCGCTCGAATTACGCCTGTTTATATCGCATTAACAAGTCCGACGATCAACCGATCCTCGACGGCATCGATGAGGTCGATCATTTCGCGCAGGTTCGCGAATGGTCCCGTGAGACACAGACGGGCGACCGTGCCGAACTGACATATCTACCCGAAAATTTGTCGTTTTGGAGCCGCGTAAATGCCAAGAGCGAGACTTGCATCGGTCAAAAGTGCCCCGATTTTGAGCCGTGTTTTATTACGCGAATGCGCAGTCGGGCCGAGTCCGCCGATATCGTGATCGTCAATCATCATCTGTTTTTCGCGGATCTCAATGTTCGCGGCAATCAGTTTGGCAAGGTCTTGCCCGACTATGGCGCGGTCATATTTGACGAGGCACATCTGATCGAGGATATCGCCGCCGACTATTTCGGTTTTCAGACCTCAAATTATCAGTTTGACGAGGTTGCTCGTGACGCTACAAATCTCCCGATAGCCGATGCGATCGCTATCGCGGGAATCACTAAGGCAGCAGGTAAGGTCGTGGGGCTTGCCGAACAGTTTTGGGCTCGCTTCACGCAGGGACGCGGCGGCGACGGCCGATTTCCGCTATTGCCGGACACTTTTGCCATTCGCGGACGCGATGGCAAACCGGTGCCGTCATCGCACGGCGAAGCGTATCACGCTCTCGATGACGCCCTTTCACGGCTCGAAAACGATGTAGATGTATTTTCCGAGAAATTACCCGAAGCTGACAGCCTGGTGCGCCGCATTCGTCAGGGACGATTTGACCTCGAGTTTATCATCAAGCAAGCGGACGCCAACTATGTCTATTGGCTCGAACGCCGCGGCCGGGGAGTTTTTCTGCAGGCATCACCGGTTGACGTTTCGTCGCTGCTTCAGGACAAATTATTCGACAAGGTCGAGACGTGCGTTCTGACATCGGCGACGCTCTCGACGAACGGCGGATTCAGCTTTATCCGCAACCGCCTCGGCCTGTCGGCGGGCACGACAAATACGCTCGTTGCTCCATCTTCATTCGACTATCAGAGCCAGGCGATCGTCTATTTGCCAAAGGCGATGCCCGACCCGCGTTCGCCTGAGTTCACACAGATGGCCGCGGCTGAGATCGTCAATATCCTGCACTCGACGCAGGGCCGTGCCTTTGTGCTCTGTACCAGCAATTCGTCTATGAAGGCTCTCTACGAGATCGTCTCGTCAAGGGTCGGTTATCCGTGCTTTCTGCAGGGGACGATGTCCAAGACCGGCCTGCTTGAGCGTTTTCGGGGCACTTCGAACGCCGTCCTTTTTGCCACATCGAGTTTCTGGCAGGGTGTCGACGTCCAGGGCGATCAACTCTCGTGCGTGATCATCGACAAGCTTCCGTTCGCCGTGCCGACCGACCCATTGGTCGCCGCGCGTTCAAAGTTTATCGACGACAATGGCGGCAGATCCTTTTTCGATTACAGCGTCCCGCAGGCCGTGATCTCGCTCAAACAGGGAATCGGCCGCCTCATCCGGAGCAGTACCGACCGCGGTGTTATCGCCATTCTCGACCCACGACTCCGCACCAAACCGTACGGCCGCGACTTTCTGGCCAGTCTTCCGCGAATGCGTATCACGAGTGATATCGAAGACGTAAGGTCTATGTTTGACGCCCAGGTATGATGTCCAAAATGCGTACGGCAGAATTCACGAATTTCGCTTATGAGGCATTATTTTCTATAATTAGACGGAACGATGCAATTACACAGTTGGGCGAAATCAGCCGGATCGGAGCTCACAATACTCAAACGGATCTTTGCCGGACTGATGTTGGCGGCGATATTTGCGACCACCGTCATCGGGCAGAATACAAACTCGAACAAGGCCGCGAGCCCTTCGCCGACACCGGCGCCAACGCCGTTTCCGCAATCCAATGTCATAACTCAGGCGGACGCTACTGCGGCCAGACTGCGTGATATCTCGACCTTTCTAAATAATAGGCCTGATAATTTTGAGATCGTTGCCGGATTCCCGGATCTTGAACGTCAGATAAACAGCCAAGAGCCCGAAACGGCAGTAACACTGCAGCAACGTCCGTCGCTGGACGAATTGAACCGTCTCCAGGGCTTCTGGCAGACGTTCAACGATAAATTGCAGACGTGGGATCAAACACTCCGTGATCAGCTAGGCGAGTTGGATCAGCGGATCGGAGAATTGGGCGAGTTGGGCGAACTTTGGCGGCAAACCGAGGTCGCCCTAACCCCGCAGGCCATCGCATCGGGAACGCCTGACTCCAATAGAACAACCTTATCCGAGACACCGGTTCCGGATGAGGTCAAACGCCGAATTGCAGATACCATTGTGTCGATCCGCGGGGTGCGAACGGCCGCAGAGCGGGATCGTGCTGAGTTGCTGGCACTCCAATCCAAGCTGAGCGAGCTGGAAAGCCGAACCGAGAATATTACAATTTCGATCAAGGAACGCCGGCGTTTTGAGCTGTCAAGGCTGTTTGTCAGGGACAGCCCGCCCGTCTGGGCCATCGTTGACCGGACACCGACGTCAGACGGCGTGTTTGCCGAAATGCGTCGAACTGTCAACTCGGGATTTAGCTCGCTTGGCCAATATGCGGCCGGGCACGTCGAACGATTTGTTCTGCACGGATTGGCCATTCTGCTCCTATATTTAGGGTTTTATTGGGCGGGCAAAAGGATCGTGCCCATCGTCGAAAACGAGCCGAACCTTGAGCGTTCGACCACGATCTTCCAGCATCCGGCGGCCGCGGCCGTGCTCTTTTCGATCTTTCTCTCCGGTTTCCTTTACGAGCAGGCTCCAAGACTCCTGACGACGCTGATGGGTTTGGCCCTTTTGGTGCCGATACTTTTCCTACTGCCGAGGCTGATCCCGCGCACTTTCTATCCGCTTTTATACGCTCTCGTCGCTTTTTATTTTTTTGATCGGATCCGCGATCTTGTATCCGGCATTGACCTCCTGGCGAGGATCTTTTCGATGTCAGAAATGCTCGCGTCCTTTGCGTTTTTTGCGTGGGTACGACGCTCCAAGCGATTGGCCGCCCGCGTCGAAGCGGGAAATCATCGGTCTTATTCCATCGTTCGCGGAGTCGCGCCATTTGCGATGGCAATATTTGCGGTCGCCTTTTTCGCCAATCTATTCGGATTTGTAAACCTTTCATCGATCCTGGCTAACGGAGTACTTCGGTCATCGTATCTTGCTCTTGTGCTCTTCACCGCGTATCGGATCATTAATGGTCTGGTTATCTTTGCATTGCGGGTCCGCCCACTCTCGCAATTGAATATGGTCATCGATCATCGCCAGACGGTGCGCCTCGGAATCTTGCGGATCGTTAAATGGCTGGCGGTTATAGTTTGGGTAATATCAGCTCTTTACGTCTTTTCGATCCGAGACGTTGTATTTACCTTCATCGGTGATGTACTTTCGGCATCGATCGCCATCGGTTCGGTCAATCTGTCCGTCGGGCATATCCTGACGGTGATCGCCTCATTTTGGGTCGCAATTCTGGTCTCGAGGTTCATACGGTTTGTTCTCAAGGAGGATGTCTACCCGCGAATCGATCTCGGGTCGGGCGTTTCGTACGCGATATCGACGACATTACATTACGTGATCCTGATCGCCGGTTTTCTGTTTGCCATCGCCGCTCTTGGATTTGAACTGTCACAGTTTGCGATCGTCCTCGGTGCGATCGGTATCGGTGTGGGTTTGGGACTCCAAAATATAATCAACAACTTTGTTTCGGGCCTGATACTGCTGTTCGAGCGTCCCGTCAAGGTTGGCGACACGGTCCAGATCGGGCAACACGTCGGGGCACTGAAACAGATCGGCCTGCGGGCAAGCGTGCTGCGCAAGGTCGACGGGTCGGACGTGATCCTGCCAAATAGTCATCTGATATCCGAGGAAGTGATAAATTGGACGATGTCCGATGATAAACGCCGTCTGGACATCGAGGTCGGTGTCGCCTACGGCACAGATCCGGAATTGGTGCTGGGCATTTTGAAAAAGGTGGCGACCGATAATACCGACATTCTTGAAGAACCGGCACCTCGTGCCCTATTTATGCGGATGGGCGAAAGTGCCCTCAACTTCGAACTGCGTGCCTGGACCGAAAATTCAGATGATTGGGTGCCGATCCGAAGCGCACTTGTATCATCCGTTTACTCCGCACTCTCGGCGGCAAATATCGAGATACCCTTTCCCCAACGTGACCTACACCTTCGCACCGTAGACGCCGAAACCATCGCGGCCATCACCCCCAAAAAGGACGGTTGACCAGCGACCGGCCTTGCCGAGCGGATACGGCCGCGGCTTTCCGAATCGGCAATACCGTTCGATTGGTCGTCTATAGTTTGGAGATCCTATTTAAGCGATCGAGCAGAATATGAATTCTCGCCTGACCCGCTTCGTCGGGGAGTAGATGTCCGGCAAGAGCATCAGTAAACCCTCTTTTCTTGAGCAAGGTTCTGATTTGTTCGGTGATGTAATTTTTGACGTCTATCGGTGACGAGCTAATTTCATTTACCAATTCCTCACGACCGTCGATGACGGCGATCAGATCTTCAAGATCGGGACTGCCAAGATAGTCACCTTTTCCACGCCCTCTAAAGGCGTCGATCTTGGTGGCACAAAAGTACACGGGAGTTACCACCTTTATCGTCAAGGCTTCTGAGATCTTGATCGATTGTGCCGTTTCAAATGCCGCCTTGTACCAGATATTGGTAAAGCCGAGAGTATTTTCGTCGAGCGGCATTACGTCAAGAGTCGTGTCCTGATTAACCCATCTGCAAAGTGGGGCGTTATTGCTTGTATCAGGCCGAAAGCCGGCTTTTTCCAATCGTCGTGAGAACTTGATGTATTGTGCGTAGGTTGTGGCTTCGACTATGGCGTCGACATCTTTTGTCGGGCGAATTTCGGCCGAGCCCTCATCCGTTATAAAGAGATCTGTTGTACAACCGCCGACAAACACCAGTTCCTCGACAAGATCCCCTAGCCTCATAGCCGCGATCCGCAGCATTTCCAGATTAGAGTTTGCCATCACGTTTTCTCAGATTCTTGACTAGTTCCTTTTCAGCCAATTTGCGCTGTCGAGCGCCTCCGCTCCTGATCGCATCGAGTATTGCCAGACGTTGATATAGCAGGGGATCACGCTTGGCTGCTTCCGGCACGGATCTATAAAGCGGAGCGAGGCTTATTCCGCGTTTCTTGCCGGTCGGGTCGGGCCAGACCGGTATCGGGTCATCGCCGGCAGCGATCAAACTGTTCAACGGTTCGGCGGCGTAGGACGTTGGCATTCCCCTTGTAAAATGTCCGCGTTTTGCGGGAAACGCATACTTGACGCCGTGGATCAAAAATTCTTCGGTTGCAGCCAGAATCGGGGTCTGGCCCATTTCAGGGCCGTGGATCAATCCCGCCGCTTGTAGGCGCTTTAATGCGCCATTGACTTCCGACGGACTCATTCCCAGATCGGCCGCGATTATACTGTAAGCGGGTCTTGACTCTTCATACCCGCAAAGCTTGAGTAATATGACTATGTCCTGAGGCTTCAAGTTCATAACCATATTTTACATTCGCAATTCGCGAATAGCGAATGCGGTCAATGATTTGGGGACGTGTTTTAGTTTGATAGTTATCCAGGAAGTGAGCTTTAACGATTGGTACGAGCCCACTTGCTAACGCTCCCGGTTCTCATAAACACCTCGACCGCAAACGCGGGAACCATTCGGCGATATCCCATCTACGCAACATTCACTAATACTTGACACGTGTGATAAAATTGTATTAGACGCTGGATATTTGAAAACGCAAGACCGACCTATAAACCCATTTCAGGACTAAGAGCATAAAACTGTAAACTTTTTTCAGGACGACACACAGACGGCACAAAAATTCTGAAAATCTTGGGACAGTGGGACAAGATACGGTTGTGTCAATGGGCACAACAGTTAACTTGTCCCACCTTTTGTCCCACTTTAAGTATTTGTGGGACAAGCTCGAATTATGAGCGATGAGGCCAATGCGGGCGAGCTAATTCGAGATCGCGCGGGCGTTGGGATATAATGGCGGGATGTCAGCTTTTTTTGAAGTAATGATCGAACGCAATTTCTCATCCGCACATCAATTGCGTGGATACAAGGGGAAATGCGAGAATCTGCACGGGCATAATTACAAGATCGAGATATTTGCCCGCGGCCGCGAGCTCAATAATATCGGACTGCTGATAGATTTCGGCGACCTCAAAAAGGCTGCCGATGAGATCGTGAAGTACCTCGATCACCGTAACCTAAACGAGTTGCCGCCTTTTGATGAGGAACTCAATCCGTCTGCCGAAAATCTAGCACGCTACTTTCTGGAGTACGTTAACGGTCGGGTCGGCGACGATCGCGTCAGCGTCTATAAGGTCCGCTGTTACGAGACACCGACTAGTGTTGCCACGTATCAGCTCGATTAGGCTATAATTTCGACTATTGATTTAAGATTTATGAAGCACATTTTTACTGCTGTTTTGCTTACCGCTATACTCAGCGTCGCGGCTTTAGCTCAGTCTGCTCCCGCGGGTTCGGTCCGCGGAACCGTCGTCGATCAGAACGGCGATGTCGTGACGGGCGCAAGGGTCGAGCTCCGCGAGATCCGGACTTCGACTAAGAACATATACCTCACCGATTCGTCGGGCGGATTTACGTTCAAGGATCTGGCGCCCGGGCGGTATGAGATCACGGTCGATGCCAATGGCTTTGGCAGATTGATCAAGCCGTTGCTGGTAGCATCGTCGGCGATCTCGGGCCTGGAACTCCGTTTATCGGTCGGCGAGACACACCTCGTTGTTAGTGCCGAGATCGGTGGCCGGCAGGAAAGGCAGAATATTCCTCAGGCGGTCAACATCATCTCGGCCGAGCGCATTCTCGAGCGGTCCACATCGGTTTTGGCTCAGGTCGGTAAAGAGGAGGCGGGACTCAATGTCCAGATGACAAGCCCTACGATCGGGGCGATCGTCGTTCGCGGCCTGACCGGTAAGAATGTCGTCAACTATATCGACGGCGTCCGCTATACCAATGGTGCCCAACGCGGCGGCATTAACACGTTCTTTAACCTAAATGACGGGGCAAACCTCTCCGCGATCGAGGTTCTGCGTGGGCCGAACGGAGCCCAGTACGGCAGCGACTCGCTTGGCGGCACTGTCAATATGGTTACCAAATTTGCCCGCTTTGGCGATAACAAGGCCGAGTTTCACGGCGAATTTAACCCGAGCTTCACATCAGCCAATAATGGTTTTGGCAGCTCTGCGTTTCTTAGCTACGGCACTAACAAACTCGGCGGCTATGTCAGTCTGAGTGCCCGCCGCGCCAACCCTTTGCGGACGGCCAAGGGACTCGACACACACTCAGCGATCACACGCTATCTAGGCCTGCCGTCCAATGTGCTCTATGACCGCAGTCCCGATACGGGCTTTACGCAATACGGCGGAGCGACACGTATCAATTATGCACCGCGTTCCGATAGCCAATTCATCTTTTACTATCAACGCGGACAACAGGATGGCGGCAAGCGTTTCGACCAGCTTCTGGGCGGCGACGGCAATCTGATCGCCGACCTTCGAAATCTGATGCTGGATTTCGGCTACGCCCGTTTCGTCAAGCAGCGTTTCGGATGGTTTGATTCGGCATCATTTACCGTCTCGTACAACAGCCAACGCGAGGAGCGCGTAAATCAGGGCGGCCAGGGCAATCCCTTTGCCGACATCACACATCAGTACGAACGCACATCGACGACCGGCTTTAGCTTTTTCCTGGACAAACAGTTGCCGAAACGCAATACGTTTCTTTTCGGCGGCGATTTTTACGGTGAACAGATCAACTCACCTGCTTTCATCGTCAACCCCGTAACAAACGTTACGACGATCTCGCGGCCCCGCGTTCCGGATGAAGCGAGATTCAATTCGGCCGGGTTGTTTATACAGAACGCCTGGCAAGCGATACCGGATCGATTGAGGATCACGGGAGCCTTGCGTTACGGCGGAGTGCATTACAGTGCAAAGGGTTCGGATTCGCCAATCGTCGGCGGACGAGCCCTCTGGGCGAGTGACAGCCTTCGCGTTGCTGATTGGTCAGGCCGCGTCGGAATGGTGGCTCGGTTGGCTCAGCAGTTTCGCCTCGCGTTCAACTACGGCCGCGGATTTCGTTATCCGAGTATGACCGATCTGGGCACGCTCGGGCTGACGGGAGACGGTTTTGAGGTCGATTATCTTGCTTCGCAAAGACTCTCCGGGACGATCGGCACGACCGCCGGCAGCGATGCGGTCTCAACCGGCATTCCGGTCTCAAAACAGCGTTCGGAAACGAGCCAAAATTTCGATTTTTCGGTTAGATACGAAAATCGCCGTTTTGACACCGAGTTTACGGCGTTTGTACTCGACATCAACAGTGCGATCACCAAACAGTCTCTGATCTTGCCCGCCGGATCAGTCGGACAGTTTCTGGGCAGTGAGCCGATCATTTCGCAGTTGCCGAGCGGCGTCGTTTTCGTCGGCCTCTCGACCGCACCCGTGCTGGTGCGGGCGAACTATACCGACGCTCGCCTTTACGGTTTTGAGTACGAGGCCGAAGGCCGCATCAATGATAATTGGTCCGCCCGTGGCAACATCACCTATATTCACTCTGCCGACAAAGCGAACGGAGTGCCGCCTAATATCGAGGGCGGAACACCGCCGCCCAACGCATTCTTGAGCCTTAAATATAATCGTTCGAAATTCTGGGTGGAATTTTACTCAACGATCGCCGCCAAGCAGGACCGACTGTCAAGCCTCGACCTTTCTGATCGCCGCACGGGGTCGCCTCGATCGCGTTCGCAGATCGAAAATTACTTCCGCCGCGGAGCCTGCGTTCAGGGTCTGACCTCGAACGCCGCCGGAACCTGCAACGGCAATGTTAATACATACACGCTGCTACCGACCGGCGAGAATATTACACAGGTTCTAACGCGGGTTCTCGGCCCGGGATTCGTAGCCGCTCCGATGTTTACATCGCTGCCGGGCTACGGCCTTGCGAACATTCGCGGAGGCATCAACGCGGCCGAAAAGGTGACGATATTCTGGGCGTTTGAGAATATGTTTGACCAACAGTACCGTAACCCAAGCTGGGGTGTCGACGGTGCCGGACGCAGCTTTACGGCACAGTTGCGTTATCGATTTTAGCCGTGTGCCGGCGTGCGTCGGCAAGGAACTTAAGGAAATGAAACGAAATGTAGTGTTGTTTTTGTTATTAGTTTCCATCACGATGGCCGCTTCGAGCATCTCGAACGCCCAATCGAATAGTCCGGCATTGCCGGCGAACCTCGGGAAATACGTGGACAAATATCCGGGAGCATTTCTGAAACTGCCGGCAGTAAAAACCCGCCTAAGAAAACTGCTGGGCGCTCGATATACAGCATTTATGGCATCATTTGCGGTCGAAATGCCGTTTAAGAATGTCAGCGGCTTTTTGTTTACGACCGGATGCGAGGCTCACTCGTGCACGATGAGCGAATCAGCGATCGCGGTCGATATGGCGACAAAGACCATCCACGTCGGCATCTATCGCCTAACGACAAAGGCAAAGTTTTATAATGAAGCCGCCACCGCGACCCCACAACCTATCAGCGAATGGGGTGCTGAACTGGCCGCCCAACGGTGATATACATTTAGGTTAGGTTTTTTTGGAGCACAAGATTGATGCCGACCACGTCGCCATATGGAAACGTGAGAGTGCCGACCTGTTTGAAACCGAACTTGTCATAGAACCGCCGAGCCCGCAGGTTTTCTTCCCAAACGCCGAGCCATATTGTGTCAAACCCTCGCTCCGACGCGGTTTTGACGCATTGTGTCAGCAATTGCTCACCGATACCGGTACCCCACAGACGTTCGAGAATATAGATTCGCCTTAATTCGATAACACGATCACTGCTTACTCCGTCGGTTGTCGAATAGTCGATGAGTCGAGCATACCCGACCGCCTTGCCATCGACGTATGCGATCAAGAAAGTTGATGTCGGATCCTGGATCTCGTCAACGATTGCCGCAACCGCAAAGGATTCGCTGATATATTGTGCAAGATTGTCGGATTCGTCCTGCCGCGAATACGATTCGTAAAATGTGGTAGATGCGAGCACCGCGACCAGTACGGCGTCGTCGATACCGGCGTTTCTGATCGAAATATCCATATTTGTGTTAGCGGCGTCAGCTAAACCGTACGCCATAATCTGATCTTGGCACCAGCATCGATGCTGACGAGTATTTTACCGCCGTCGGAGAAAGCGATCTTGTTTACGCCTTTCTCAGACGCCGACAGAGCAAATACCTGCAAACCGTCCAACGGATCCCAAAATCGAATCAGGCCGACATCGGTGGCCGCTGCGAGCCGGGTGCCGTCCGGCGTAAATACGATCGACGCGACTCCGTTACTAAAGCCGCCGAGCTCGCGCTCGAGTTTCCAGTCGGAGCAACGCCAAATCTTTATCGTATCATCGGCTGAGCCTGTCGCAAGCAGTTTGCCGTCCGCCGAAAATGCCGCTGCCGTCACCGCTTCGGTATGGCCGCGAAGATCGTTGATCAATTCACCGGTCGACATATCCCAAACCTTAACTGCCTTGTCGTTGCCGCCCGTGACAAGCATTTTCGCGTCCGGCGAAAAAATGGCGACCTTTGCGATCGATGTATGGCTATTTAATTCGAAAATGGTACGGCCGTCCGACGGATCAAAGACGGTGACGCCGCCCCGAGTATCGGTTGCGACGGCTCGCTCGTGGTCAGGCGATAGTTGGACCGCGGTCACCGGGCGTTCAAAGATCTTGAAGTCATTGACCAAACTCCCGTTCGACGAGCTTCGAACGGCAATTCGTCCTATCGAGTCACCCTGCAGAAAGATACCGCCGATGGCCGACGATATCGCAGTACTCGAAGCCGACCGACTCTTTAATGACCATTGAGGAGTTCCGTCGGTAGTGTTCCACGCCCCAAATCGGCTTTCGAGAGAGTTATGACTTATGATCTGCAGATCATCGCTGACTGTGGCAAAGGCCGTCTCGCTTGACGGAATACGGCCGTCATTGATGTCGGCGACACTCGAGATATTTACCCGCAGATCAGCTCCGGCCGTCGCGATCGTGCGGCCGTCAGGTGATATTTGGACATCGTGTATAGCCCCCAGATGCGGTTTAAGATCAGCGAGGACCTCGCCGCTTTCCGGCCGGATCAACATTAGCGTTCTGTCCCAACTAGAGGTGATCAGTGTGCTGCCGTCCGGCGTAAACGCGATGCCCTTTACATTTGCGCGATGAGGCCGAAGTACCTTGATCAGCTTCAATGTCGCAGCATCAAATAGCCCGACCTCACCCGAAAACATCCCGGCGGCGATCGTTTTTCCGAGCGGAGAATACGCGAGCGACCACGCGAAAGTTTCGATTTCGTGTTCCGCCAGATCGTCAGGATCTGACTCCTTCCGCGTCCAGTCGCTAGTATTAATAGTCGAAACTGTTCCGGCAACTGCAAACGCCAGGAATCGTCCGTCGAGCGAAAACTCGGCCGTGTTGACCTCTATTGGTCGACCATCCCTTTCATAATTAAAGATACGGATCTGTTTGCCGCTGCCCAAGTCCCAGAATCTTAGTGTTCCGTCGGCCGAGCCAGTCGCCGCCAGTTTACCGTCCGGCGAGATCGCAAGGGCCCGAACGCGTGCCGTGTGGCCTTTCAGTTCGTTGCTGAATGCACCCGTTGCCGAATCATAGATCTTGACCGACGGCGAACGTGATGTGCCGGAGGCGACCGCAAACCGCTTTCCGTCCGGTAAAAAGCGCATTATCCAGGCACTGCTGTCGGGTGCGGTCTGCGACACAAGTTGTCCGTCCGCAACTCCGTAGATCCTAACGATGCCATCGTCACACGCGGTACCGAGCAGTTTACCGTCTGCGGAAAACGATGTGGACCAGACCTCGTCGGGGTGCGGCAAGCTGCGTATGCGGCCCTTTGGTTCGATCATTTTGTGCAATAGATACCACTCGAATCCGCGAAGGTCATCGCCGGCGGGGTTTTTTTCGGGATCGTACTTATCGACGAGTTCCGCAGCACGGGTCACGTTCGCCCCCTCAAATTCCTTGGCAGCCAGAGTCATTTCGGCCGCGTATGCCGCCCGGCGGTTCGCTGAGGCCTGTAAACGTGCATTCGCGAATTGCCAGGCGAAGGTCCCGGCCCAGCCCGCGATCAGCAATACGGCGATCGCTGCCGCCGCGATCGCCAGACGATGCCGCCGAGCGTATTTGCGAAATCGATAGGCCGGCGACGCCGGCTTTGCCTTGATCGGCTCATTTTGGAGTAGGCGTGCGATATCGGCGCCGAGTTCATCGACGGTCTGATAGCGCTCGGACGCGGAGGCGGCCAGCGAGTGCGTTATGATCGCCCGCAAGTCTTCGTCCTCGATCTCATCGCGCCCGATAGGTCGCCCTCGGCCGATCGCTGTACTCATTTCCGGCAGGCTCTTGCCTGAAAGGGCGAATGGCCGTTTGCCCACGACCATCTCAAAAAGGATAACGCCCAATGAATATACGTCGGTCGCGGTAGTAATATTCTCGCCGCGGATCTGCTCGGGTGCGGCATAATCGGGCGTGAGAGCAAAACCGCTGACCGTATTGCCGTCGTCCGATTCGAGTAGCTTGGCAATACCAAAATCAAGTAGGATCGGCGAAGCGTCACTGCGGACAAGTATATTTTGAGGCTTGAGGTCGCGGTGCACGACCAGATTCTGATGGGCAAAGCTCACGGCGTGGCATACCTTTTCAAAGATATGTAATTTTTCGATGGTCGTGAGGCCGGCATCATCACAATATTGGTCGATCGGCTTGCCCTCGATGTATTCCATTACGAGGAATGGAGTGCCATTCGGCGATGTTCCGCCGTCGAGAAGGCGGGCGATGTTCGGGTGGTCGAGTCGGGCAAGTATCTGCCGTTCGCGGCGAAAGTTAGCTGCAGTTGTCGGCGAGTCGGACAGCGGCGGGATCACCTTGACCGCGACCTTTTTTGAGAAATCTTCTTCTCGAACCGCGAGATAGACCGAACCCATCCCGCCCCGTCCGATCAGGCTTAGGAGCCGGTATAAACCAAATCTCTTGCCCTTAAACTGATCGTCGGCCGGCTCGGCTTCGGTAAATTGCGGTGATTCAAAAAGTCCTTCTGACCGAATCGCAGCGTCCAAAAGTGAAGTGATCTCACGCATTAACGCTTCGTCCCCGGCGCACCGCCTTGCTATAAAGTCGGCTCGATCCGCCGGGACGATGTCGATCGCCTCGTCAAAAAGACGGTCGATCAATTGCCAACGCTTACGCTCGGCATCACTGCTCGATCTATTTGCCGTGTTGCCCATCTAATCTTCGCCCGTGAGGTCGCGATAGAGCCAAGCCTTAGCTTTTAGCCATTCGCGTTTGATAGTGATCTCGGAAACACCGAGCACTGCCGCAGTTTCAGCGGCCGAAAGTCCGCCAAAATATCTAAGCTCAACGATCCGTGCCTTGCGCTCGTCAAAATCAGCGAGGCGTTCGAGAGCATCGTTGAGGTCGATCACACTAACATCGGGTTCTGGTGTGAATGCTGCTATCTCGTCCAAGCTTAAATGTTCGCTGCCGCCGCCTCGTTTGCCAAAGAGTTTCGCCCGGGCTCGGTCGACCAGCATATGTCGCATGATCCGTGCCGCCACACCGAAAAAGTGTGAGCGGTCCTGCCACTCGACGTCGTTTTGCGACGATAGCCGCAGATATGCTTCGTTTATTATCTCAGTCGTCTGGAGTGTTCCGCCGCGTTCGCGTCGGCGATAGCGGCTAGCGATCATCCTCAGTTCGGCGTAAACGTGCGGCAGCATTTCCTCGAGCGCGCCGTCGCTGCCGCCGCTCCAACGGCGCAGATATTGCGTGATCTGTTCTTGATCCGGTGACGTCATCGTAAATTATGCTCGCTGAAAAAATAGGAGAGCGTTGAGCGGCAAACAACAGTTTAGCGCATACGGACGTCCGAACCCATTTAGGCGGGCAGACGTCACACAAGTTTTTATTTAGCCAATGATACCGACCCGGCGATTTTCTCGCTTAATAGTTTGTACCCGGCAAAAATGCGGAGGATTTATGAAAATATCGATCGTTCTATTAACAATAGCTATGGCCGTTTCCTGCTCAAGTAGCGGATCGGACGCGGCCGTCGGCACCGTCAATAATACAAACTCTGTCCAAGCGGCATCACCATCGCCGTCATCGGCCGAAAGTACGGCCAACGTCAACACTAACGCGAACACCGTGCAGGATGCCGGTCCACAGCGAATAGTCTTTGCAAAAGGCGCGAACTGGGGCACGGCGAATCTATCGCTTGCACCCAATTCGGCCAAAAGATTTGTCGTGTCGGCAAAAAGCGGGCAGACAATGGATGTTGAGGTCTCATCAAAAGAAACGTCCGTCAATCTCATTAAGGGCAAGGCCGAAACTACCGAAGATTTCGGGTATCTGCGAGCCGAACTCATATCTAATGGCGATTACGTTTTCGAGGTTCGCAATTCGACCAAAAAAGCCATAAAAGCGTCGGTGAAGGTGACTATCGAGAACCCTGCGGCCGATTCGGAGGAACAATAATGACACGCAAGATCATACTAACAACACTTTTGATAACACTCGCGGCCGTGGCCGCATCGGCACAGAGCCGACCCGTCAGCGCCAAGGAGGTCAATGGCACATTTAAGACGACAGACGGTGCCAATATCATCAAGGTTTACTCCGTAGGCCGCGGTGGGCTCGACAATCCCGGCTATAATTTGCAGGTCGAATTTTACGCTTCACTCTTGCTTGGCCCTAAAGGCGAACCGCGGGGCAACACCGGTACACTTTCCGGATTTGCCCAGATCGACGGCGATACCGCGACTTTTACGCCGTCCGGGATGGAATCCGAAGACTGCACTATAACGGTGAAATTTGCGAGTCCGGGTATTCTGAGCGTAACTCAGGTCGGCGAATGTGGCTTTATCAACGACATGATCTCCACCGCCGGAAAATATAGAAAGACTAGTGCCGTTAAGCCGAAATTTACGGTGGTGAATGAATAAGTGACCCGATAGTCACCGAATTTTAGCTCTCTTAAAAGTGAGCCGGAAGAGGTGCGACACGTCTCGAACTTAAATGAAATCAAGCGAGATATTTCTCGATGTAGACTGAATTATGAAACTCAATAACAAATACATTTTGGCAGCGGTGATGCTTTTGACGTTTGCATTTGTAGCAGCGGCACAGAGCAAAATGACTGCCAAAGACTACTTTCTCGCGATTCCGAGCGAGTATATCAATCTTACCAAGGCCCAGCGGACCCAAATGATCGACCGTGATGCCAGCAACCCGGAACAGGTGCGTTTCGTGCTTGATCTGAAAGTGTTGCCGAATGCTGAACGCGAAATGTGGGGCGATGCCGAGGTCTGGGGCGAAGTCGTAGTTTTTAAGGGGAATGCGAAAAATACCATTGTTGCGATGGTCATCAATCGCTGTGCGGAGGGCGAATGTATGGGCCAACCGCTATTCCTGGATTACAAGGCCGGAACGTGGACCAACGTGTCGGAAAAGATCGCTCCTGAGATCAATAACGACGAGATCATCGAGATTCTCAAGAACGCACCGGCGTGGGAAAATCCGATCGAGGACGACAGCGAGATACCACTGACCGTCGGTTTTTTCGCCCCTGAAGGTCTGATCAACTACATTGCGGGCGGTAAAGCGGGCAATGACGGCGGCGTGGTCGCGAAAATCTTCAAATGGAACGGTTCAAAGTTTATGCCGTTTGAATATCCGGAAGGCGTCTAGTCCGCCACCGATCGATTTCATCGCAAAAGGCTCACGATATCGCATCGTGAGCCTTTTGCAGTTCGTTATTGTTCGTCTCAAAAACAAAAAAGCAGATGACCCGTAAGTCAGCTGCTTTTCTATTTAGGAAATGGTCGGGGCGAGAGGATTCGAACCTCCGACCTCACGGTCCCGAACCGTGCGCGCTACCAGACTGCGCTACGCCCCGATAAGTCAATCTACGAGTCTATGTCACGACCGACAAAGTGTCAAACTCCTTCGTCATCTTGTTTGGGTTTGCTGCCGAATTTGTGCCGGAGCACCTCGATCATCGGCGGTAGCAGCGAGAGCAAAACGACCAGGATGACAACCTTTTCGATATGATCTTCGAGTTTGATATTAAACGCACCCTCTATCGCCGTGCCGAGGTAATAGCCGGCCAAAACCATACTGAATATCCACAAGATCCCGCCGATCACGCTAAAGAGCAGAAACTTGGCATACGGCATTTCGGCGGCACCGACGACGAGCGGAGCAAAGGTTCGCACGATGGGCACGAACCTCGCGAGGATGACCGTCTTGACACCGTATTTTTCAAAAAACGCGTGTGCCTTAGCTACGCGGCTTGGCTTAAATATCAGGGAGCTTTCGCGGTTAAAGAGCGTCTTACCCATCCATCGACCGGTCCAATAGCCGGTGCTGTCACCGATCACCGAACCCGCGAAAAATGCGATCAGCACCAGTACGATATTAAGCTTGTCAGGTAGCGTGCGGGCCATCAAACCCGTCACGACCAAAAGCGAATCGCCCGGAAGGAAAAATCCGACCGCCAACCCGGTTTCGGCAAAAACAATGAAGAAGAGACCGAAATAGACGTACCCGCCAAGCAGGCCGAGCAACCAGTCGATCAGCAATTTAGGATTAAGAAAATCCTTTATTTGGTGAAAAAAATCGGTTAATGATTCCATCTTACTTATGCCCAAGTCTTTAGTGCTTGGCCTTTTACAAAATTGCGTTCGCCGCCTACTTTGCCACCTCAGACCAACCGTGCTCACCGATCAGCGGTACAAATGCACACGGCCCGAAATTCTCCTGCGTATATCCTGTGGCGGTGCGCGTTACGCGGATCAGGTTTTGCGCACGCTGGCTGTCGCCGATAGGTATTATCAGTCGTCCGCCGACTTTCAACTGCCGGACTAGCGGGTCCGGTATCGCCGGGCCACCGGCGGCGACAAGCATTGCGTCGTACGGATGATAAAGATCCCAGCCGGCAGTGCCGTCAGCGGCCTTGATCGTGACATTGCGGAACCCGAGTTCCCGTAAACGTCGTTCCGCCTCCGTCGCCAGGTTCGCGAGGCGTTCGATGGCAAATACCTTGCGGGCGAGGCTTGCCAGGATCGCAGTCTGGTAACCCGTGCCGGCGCCGATCTCCAGGATCTTTTCGGTGCCTTTAAGTTCGAGCAGTTCGGTCATTCGAGCGACGATAAACGGCTGTGAGATCGTCTGTCCGCCCGCAATGGGCAGAGCATTATCCTTATATGCCTGTGCCTTCAGGGCCTCGGGGACAAAAGCGTGCCTAGGCAGGCGATTCATTACCTCGAGCAGAGCCTTGTCGGCGATATGATAATGATCTCGCAGGCGTTCGGTCATCGCAGTACGGACCATTTCGTATCCATCGGCGTTACCTTTTTTTCCGGTTGGAAAGCTCATCGTTGTCTTACGTGTTCCAGCATTTCAGTTGTTCGAGCACGAGATGATTGGTCAGGTCGCTCCGCATCGGCGTGATCGAAACGTATCCCTCGTCGATCGCCTCAAAATCGGTGCCGCCCTCGGCACGAAATCCCTCGCGAACCTCACCGATCCAATAGTATGGCTTGCCCCTTGGATCAATATGTTCGCTGATCACTGGACGTGCAGTCTTAAAACCTTGCATCGTTACACGCAAACCTGCAGGGACGCCCTTCGGAATATTTACGTTTAGCAGTGTACCCTGCGGAATGCCCTCAGCGACCGCCTTCGCCGTAACCTCGCGGGCGACCCGCACCGACTCGGTAAAGTCGTGGGTGCGCGTCGATGTCAGGCTGAATGCAAGGGCCGGAACACCAAGGATCGTTGCCTCGAGCGCTCCGGCGACCGTCCCGGAGTATGTGGCATCATCGCCCAGATTGGCACCGTGATTGATCCCCGAACAGCAGATGTGCGGGGCATCGGCCGCGGACAATATCTGGTTCAGAGCCAGAGTTACACAATCGGTCGGCGTGCCATCGACGGTCCAATGACGTTCGTCGATCTGGCGTATTCGTAAGGGGCGTGCGAGCGTCAGGCTATGTGCTGCTCCGCTCATCTCCGATTCGGGGGCGACCACATAGACATCGCCGATCTCGCGCAATGCTTCTTCGAGTGCGGCGATCCCCTCGGAGTGTATGCCGTCGTCGTTCGTGATCAGTATTCGGGTTCGTTCGTTATTCATCTGGAGTAAAAGCTAAAAGAGGCGAAAAAGCGAAACTACTTTTCCACTTTTTCACCTCTTATTTTTTCATCGCCGATCGGCCTACCGGTTTTGCGGTGCTGCCGGGCGGGCTGACGTGTTATTCATCGGCCGTTGTTGGCGGAAACGACGGCGGTTACGCTTACGCGCATTTGCCGATTTCAGTTTTGCCTTCTGTGACGGCGGGATGAAGTGAGCGTGTTTCTTAAGATCTTTGATGATCTCTTCGCTGATCACTTTCCGCTTAAAGCGTCGAAGTGCAGATTCGATCGATTCGTTCGAATTTACTGTAATAAAAGCCATTTATCGTCTCACCCCCTTTCGGCTAAAGATACGCTCCCAAGAGCAAACCATTATTTAACTACTTTTCATCAACAAACGCAAGGCGAAACGCCGATGCCGTGGCGATACTTTGTGCTAGCGGGATCGTGGTGCAACGGTCACGATTCATCACGATCCTGGCGTTGACGCCGACAAAGGCGCATGCGATTATCAATGCGGTTAATTTCATCATCGCCAATAAATGGACGATTCCTCAAGACGGACCGTGCCGCTTTCGGGCTCAATGCTTTTGACGAACGTTCGGACGACCTTATTTCGTCCGGTCGCGGCAATTCCGCTCGACATCTTTCGCATCCTATGTGGTCTGTTGGTTTTCGTCTATTTTCTGCGGACGATGCTCGAAGTTCGCGATATTAGCTCGCCGGACGGCTTGATCGACCATCAATTATCGCTCTCGGTGTTTTGGTTCACTCAGATCGGTCTTTTCCGCCCTGGGATCAGTGCCGAGGCGTTTCAGGTGATTTTTGCCTTCGCCTGTGTTTGTTCGCTCTTGATCGCCGCCGGCTATCGCCCAAAGCTTTTCGCATTTTTGCTCTTTGTCATTGCGGTCAGCACCTATCGTTGGAATTTTATGGTGATGTACGTCGATGACGCCATAATGCATCTCATCATCTTCTGGCTATTGGTCCTGCCGGTCGGCCGGACGCTTGTTCTAAGCGATTGGATTCGCGGTGGCCGCAAAAAAATGGCAGAGTGGGCCTCGGTGACGGTCCAGGGGCTCGGCTTGCGGTGCTTTTTTTGGAATTTAGCTCTCATCTATCTCGTTGCAGGGCTCTGGAAATGGACCAGCCCGATGTGGCTGGACGGTACGGCGATGTACGTCATTTACAAACTGCCGATCTCGTACGGAGCGGATTTTTGGAATGCGTCGCACATACCTTACCTGAAAGTACTCGATTACTGTGCATTGGTCTTCGAACCTCTATTCCCGCTGATCCTTCTGTTGCGGCGCGGCCATATCTTAAAATACGTTTTGCTATGCGGACTCTTCGGCCTGCACGCCGGCACGGTCGTGACGCTTAACATACCGTTTGCAAACATTGCCTGTCTGGCCGCCGCCGTCCTTATTTTTGGCGAAGAGATAATGGCCCTGATCGGCCCACAAACGGCCGAGCGAGTGCCTCCGCCGACCCGACCACGGTTTGGGATATCGGAGGGTGCGGCCGTCTTTGTCGCGGCGACGCTCACACTTGCGATGCTCAGTTCGGTTTCGTTGCCAAACTGGCGCAAGCCGACGCGGGTATCAGCCGAATGGCATACCATCGCCGCTACTGCCGAAACCGCCCGAAGCAGCGAGTTTGACGATGATCGGTATGAAGGCCTCGGACCGGTACAGATGACGTTTTTCGGTGCTCTCTGGCTGGTCGGGATCGCTCAGCAATATCAGTTGCTTAACTGGATCGACGAACGTAATTTCCGATTGCATTACCGAGTGCTCGAACGAAACGCTGATGGATCATCGACTGAAACGCCGGCTTCCGAATTGATCCCGCAATCGTTTCGCGGCATCTTGCTACAGTCTTATCTGCACGGTGTCACGTGGATGCGTGTGCCGCCGGACAGGCGGGCGGAGGTCCGTGCAGTCTTGCAGACGCGGATCGCCGAGCGATATTGCCGCCACGCAAGGCCCTTGGGCACGATCGACGCATTCTATTCACTCGAGCGGATCGATCCCTCGGGGCGTCCGCCGGAGCTTAGCGAGCATTTATTGATGAGCTTTAGCTGCGCAAACGGCGAAGCAACGTTCGAATATCGGGAGGCTCAACCCTAACCGATAGGAATCTGCCTGTAAATATTAAAAATTATGTGCGGAATTATTGCTATATATTCACAAAGCGAACCCGTAAACGCCGGACGCCTCGATAGTGCAATTGAACAACTCCGTCCGCGAGGCCCTGACGGTGTAGGTTCGTGGATCGACTCTGATGGCCGCGTCGGGCTAGGGCACGCTCGCCTGAGCCTCATCGACGCCGCGACCGGTAGCCAGCCGATGGCCAACGAGGACGATTCGCTCCGCCTGATCGTCAACGGCGAATTCTACGATTTTGAACGCATTAGGGCAGAACTGGAGCAGCACGGACATCGCTTTTCGACGCTCTCCGACAGTGAGATCGCCCTTCATCTTTACGAACAATATGGCGTCGGTTGCCTCGAGCATCTCCGAGGCGAGTTTGCTTTTGCGATCTGGGACGCCGGCCGCAGTGAGCTTTTTGCCGCCCGTGACCGCTTCGGGATCAAGCCGCTCTTTTACGCCGTTGATGGAGACAATATCTATCTCGCGTCGGAGGTAAAGGCGATCTTTGCGGCCGGGTTACGGCCATCGTGGGATTACGAGTCGGTTTACCAACATCTGTATTTTTCGGTCGATCAGGACCGAAGCCTTTTCGGCGGCGTGCGCCAAATCCCGCCCGGCCATTTTTTAAGGATCAGGGACGGAGTTGTCACCCTAAAACGCTACTGGGACGTCGAATATCCGCGTGACAATGCGAAAACATTTGCCCTTTCGTCGGAGGACTGTGTTGAACGAGTCCGCGAATTGCTCAGTGAGGCTGTTCGCCTTAGAATGCGTGCCGATGTGCCGGTGGGTTGCTATTTGAGCGGCGGAGTCGATTCGTCATCGGTGCTCGGCTTGGCAGCGACATTTGCCGAATCGCCTATGACCGCGTTCACGATCGCATTCGATCACGATGATTTTAATGAGAATGAAAGTTCTCGCTTGACCGCTGAATTTGTCGGAGCCAACTATCATCCGGTCCCGGTCAATGCGGCCGATTTTGCGGAGGATTTCGAGGAAGCTGTCAGGCGCGGTGAGATGATCCATTACAACGCACACGGCCCCGCCCGATTTCGCCTCAGCCGCAATGTCCGCGATGCGGGATATAAGGTCGTGCTGGCCGGTGAGGGGGCTGATGAGCTTTTTGCCGGATATGATTTTTCGAGCCAGGCCGTTTTGTCGGCTGGGACGTCGTCCGGATTTTCCAAATGGTTGCGGATCGCGATGCGGATGTTACGGCCGAAAGGCGGCCTTCAACGCGAGATCGCCAAAACGTCGCCTTGGCTCGCAAGGCTTAGTCAGGGCCTCGCATTTCCGCCGCATCTGCTCGAATACGTTGCGTCAAAATTTGGCCTTCTCGGCGACATTATTGCTCCGGACATCGCTCGCCGGTTTCAAGGTCGCGACCCGTACCGCGAATTTTTCAGGCAGTTCGATTATCGCTCGACGCTCTACGGTAGCGAACCGGCTAAGCAAATACTGTATCTGTGGATGAAATCGGTGTTTGTGAATTACGTTTTGGCTGCCGAAAGGCTCGATATGGCACACGCGGTCGAGGTGCGTTTGCCCTTTCTTGACCACAAGCTTTTTGAGTTTGCAAAGAGCATTCCGGTGCCGATGCTTGCTGAGAACGGCCGTCTGAAACACTTGCTCCGCGAGGCGGTCAAACCATATGTCAGGCCTGAGGTCTATGACGGCCTCAAGCAACCCTTCATTGCTCCGCCGACCGATCTGGTCGCCGGCAACCCAATGTTCGAACTTCTCCAAGACCACCTGCGAAGCGAGAGTTTTGCGGCCGTGCCGTTCTTTGATCAAAAGGCTGTCATCAAACTGCTTGATGGCCTGCCGGCGATGGATGCCGCGAGCCGTGCATCGATGGATCCGGTGCTGTTTATGATGGCATCATATGGCATTTTGCAATCAAAATACGGGCTTTGACTGCCGTCATTTACCTAGCGGCATTCGCAATAGGTGACCGCGATATACAAAATAGATAGTTTTCTCCGGCTCGTCCACCCACATATTCATACTGTTGAATGTCATTTTGGGCACCCGCAAAATCGCCCTAAAGCCAAAGGTCTTGGTCTCGTAAATCCCCACGATCGTTTCATTCTTATCAATGTCGGGTATCGCCGCCCAAAACTCGTTCGGCTTGAGCGTCTTTTGCAGCGGACGATAGGTTTGCTGCGCCAACGGCCGAAATTCGCCGCTGACGGGTTGAGTCGAACCGGTCAGCGGATCGACCAAAAGTAGTTGATCCGAGCCGGGATCCTCGCCCACGGCGTCATCTAACTCGGCTTCGTCGTCATAGCCTTCGTCCTCGTGTTCATTCTGTTGAACCAACAAAACCCTATTTAGCGTGGTGACGTAGGCCATTGGCGTATATGCAAAGTATTCCTGACCTTCGATCGGGAATTCGCGTCCGCTGATCAAATTTACACGGACGATCATTTGCCCTTTTTCTTCACTGTACGAATATGCGACGGCCCATTGGCCATTCGGCGTCACTATCGCGTCGGAGTACCAGCCTTGGCGGATACGAGTATGTTTTCCGCGTGACACCTTAAACAGGCCTTCCGGGTCGGTGCGGATCTCGGTGTCGCCCACACGAGCTTTCCATTGCGAAGTGGTCGCCTCGACCGCCGAACCATCGCGTACCGGCACAAACTCGATGCCGGCAGGCTGATCGACCGACCCGGCATCGGCACCACCCACGATCTTGCGCCACGAGACACCCTCTAACGCGCGCTTTGCTTCCAGCTTTAGCCGCTTTTCATATATAGACTCGCTCTCATCCTTGCCCTCGGTAATGTCGGTTGGCGGGGCGATATCTGCGTCCGGTAATTCATCGAAGGTTTTGTCGATCTCGGCCTTTACGCGTTTTCGCGTGACCCGATCCGTTACTGCCACCCTCAGGTCGTCGCCTTGTTTCCAGACAGTTTCGACGTGCAGATTCTCGTCCGCAAGTACGATCTCCAGTCCGGCTACGTCTTTACTTAAAGAATATTTTATAGCTCCCGGCGTCTCCTTTAACTGAGTAAAAAGCTTTTCGAGAGCCGCAAAGAACGGAGGCAATGGGGTTGCTACGACAAATACGCGCCGGCCGCCGTTGCGTCCCAGCATTACAAGTTCCTTGCCCGGGCAATACTCGTTGGTCGGACACGACAGGAACGGCGTCAATTCATCGACTCGATTTTCGATCAATAGAGCCTTTAGCTCGTCAAATTCAGTCGCATTCAGCGGTCGTTCGCGATACCTGGATTTGTCGTAGTCCCAACTAAACGTCACCTTGTCCTTATAGATCCGTACGAAGTTACCGTCGTATGCATAGACGCCAAGTAGATCCGCGTCGGTCTTGACCTCTTTGACCAGGGCGTCTTCGGCGTCTTTCCGAGTAGAGTCATCGGAGGTGAAAAATCCTCGGCCGGCGGCAAAGGTGCTATCGACGCTCGCAAAAAGGGCGTCGAGATACGTCGAAACTAACTCACTCTCGGCTTGCTGATCGACAAAGAACGCAGTTGTCGCTCCGAGGATCTTTGCCTCATTGGGGTGCAGGGCGAGTACCGCTGCTCGGGCCTGCGGCGAATCTTCCGATTCGAGGTATCGTTCCGCCGCTATTGAGATCCGTTTATCACCGCTGTGAGTGAGTTCGATCACTTTTACAAGCGGCAGAGGTGCTCGGATCAATCGACCACAAGCCAGCAGAGCTGTCTTAGTATCCGCATTCTCGCCCTCGAAGATCGCCTGATACTCTGCCGAGTCCTCGATCATACACGCCGCAAAGCCAACTGATGCCGGCGAACCCGTTCTCAGGTCAAAGACGTCGGAGGGCTGTTTTTCACGCAGTGTGGCCCGACCGGCCAGCAACCGCAGCATCCCGTTTGCCGGTGCGCGGTCGCGTTTGACGTCGCTCAACAGCATCATATTGATCGCGGCATTTTGCCACCTCAGCACGATCGAGCGGAGCGATTCGGCCATCTTCGGGTCTCGGCTTTCCAAAAATGCGATGCGCTCGACGACCGCCGCGGCCAGTTCGTCGCTGACGATGCCCGACATCATCAGTTGCCCGCCGATCCGCGTCTTGAGTTCGTCCGCCGACATCGGTTGGCCGACCGCCGCCTGCGGCCGATTGTCGCTGTAACTGTAAATGTAGAGTTCGCTCGTGTCCGTGTTGGAGTTTGACTCCGCCGCTAGCGAGCTAAAGCGCTTGACGGAGTACTCGAGCGCGTCGATCTGTTCGGCAACGGTGTAACCCTTACACGCGAGAATAGCCTCGACGACCGCCGGCCGTTCGTAAGCCTCAACGTCCGACATCACACGCCGAAGTGCCGGCACCGCCCTTGAATCGGCTTGCGTGCCGAGCGAACCGATCGCGGATATTCGATAGGGAAAATACGCTTCTTCAGTGACCGGCTTTTTGGCGTTCACGGCCGGACGATTTGCGGCCGGAGCGGTGTTAGTCGAAGTTCGAGTCGCGTTTGCAGCGGTATTGGCGGCATTCGCAGCCGTGTTTTCCATGGAGTTTACGGAATAGTCAGGCCGTTTGCCGCGTTCGTCAAGCACCTTGAGCAGACCGGTTACGCTTTCAGGCAATTTGACCTGACGCAATGCCAAGACGATCGCCTGCCGTTCATCGCCCGACTCCTTCGCCCAATTCTTATCTTCAAGCCACGGTAGCATCGCTTTTAGGATCTCAGGGTGAGCTTTGTCGATGCTGGACAACAGATTCTTGACCGCCGCCGCCCGGACGATCGGATTATCGCTCTTTAGCAACTCGATCATCTTTTCGATATACCGATCCGGCGGCGAAATGAGGATCAGAGTCGTCAGGCCGGTATAGCCGCCCATATCGGCGAGCGTTTCGTCACCGAGCAGAGACATATACCATTCATCGCGGCTGGCCCATTCCTTTTCACTCACCAGGGCGTCCATCGCCAGATCGCGCATCGGTGCACCAAGCGTCTTGTCTTCGACGATAGATTTGAGTTCGTCACGAAAGTGCTCGGTATCGCCCATCGAATCTGTGTCCAATGCATGCCGGTACTCGGCCCACGCCGCAAGTGCTCGTCCCGCCTTGCCCGAACCGCTCGAGCGCAGACGATCGACGAGCGGCTTGGCTTTTTCCCAATCAGCGCGGACGAGGGCGAGCAGTTCGTCGTGACCGGTGACGTATGTATCAGTATTGCCGACGCCCGAAGCGAGGCGGTATAGGTCGTTCGAAAAGTACGAACTATTGTAGGTCAGCCACTGTTTGACGGTCGATCGCTGTTCCTTGTCTAACGCACCGGTGGTTCCCTCGGCGTCAGAGATGCGTTTTATAAACTCGACTGTCCGCTCGCTTTTGCCAAGTGCGTTGATGTAATCGGGTAGCAATTTAGGGTTGCGTTCGATCTCGCCGATCAGGCGGTCGAGAACCTTGTCTGAGGGATCGGGGTTATAACGCAGATTCTGGTAAGACGAGTTAATTTTGGCCCAATAGTCGAGCAGTTCGGAGGTCGGTGCGTCGTCCTTTGGCGGGTTGCCCTTGTCAAAGGCATCGCTGGCGTTCGAGTTAAATGATCGGTTATATGGATTTGGTGGCGGTGGAGCCGGTAGCCGCAACAATGCCGCGATCGGGTCCTCTTTGGCCGCTGTGTGCGGTAAGAAAATGGCTGCTTCGATGAGCAAAAGTGCCGAACATAAAGCGATCGCCGTATATAGCCGTTTCATTTTGGGGAATTCTCCTGCCGCCTTTGATGTTGCGATTATAACCCTTTACTGCACGTTATTATCAACTATATCGACGTCCGTCAAACTTTCTTTTATCAGTTGCAGTAGCACAGTTCGCTTGAGACTTTCGCCGGTCAGCGTTATTCTCGACTGATATCTGTAGAACGCCGCTCAACCCTGATTTTTGCGATATTGTAGATAGTTAATTATATGCTCGAACTCATCACCCAGGCCGCGCAACGCATCGCCCCGTACGTCAAACGCACGCCGCTCGAATACAGCAAATCGCTAAGCCAAGAACTCGGGTTCTCGGTTTACGTCAAATTTGAGCTCTTTCAGTTGACCGGTGCCTTTAAGATCCGCGGGGCATTCAACAAGCTTCTGTCGATGCCGGACGAAGAACGACGACTCGGGGTTGTCGCCGTCAGCGGCGGTAATCACGCACAGGCCGTCGCACTCGCATCGCGCACGCTCGGCGTCGACGCCGTCATCGTAATGCCCGAAAATACGCCGCAGATATACGTCGATGCGACGCGTGGCTATGGAGCCACCGTCGACCTCCAACCGTCGATCGCCGAGGCTTTTGCAAAGGTCGAGCATTACCGCGCCGATGGGCGTGTATTTGTGCATCCCTTCGACGATCCGCTGGTAATGGCGGGGCAGGGAACTGTCGGGCTTGAGATCGTCGAAGACTTACCCGATGTCACGGACGTCATCGTAAGTATCGGCGGCGGAGGCCTTGCGGGCGGAGTCGCATCTGCACTAAAAGGCAGCGATCCGTCTATCCGCATATGGGGCGTCGAGACCGTCGGTGCCGACGCAATGGCGCAGGCACTCGCCGCCGGCCATCCCGTCCAACTTGATGCCATCACCTCGATCGCCAAGACGCTCGGTGCTCCGGCGGTGTCCGAGACAACGCTCGCTCTGGTTCAAGAGCATTTCGAAAGCGTCACGGTCGTCACTGATGCGGACACAGTGCGGGCGATGAATTTCATCCTCGAACGCCTCAAGGTCATCACTGAGCCCGCCGCCGCCTGCACCCTTGCCGCCGCCGAAGAGCTGAGCGGTAATTTTGGTCCAACGAGCAAGGTCGTGCTTATTTTTTGTGGCGGCAATACGTCGGCCTCCGACCTCTGCGGTTACCAGACGTTGGTCTCGTAAACGGCAAAGTCCAGGACATTTATCTCCTCGTCTTGAAACAGATCGCCGCGTCAGTTATCCTTTTCAAAACACTAAGCAAAGGAGTAAACAATGGAACGCAAGACCGCCGAAGAATACCCGCAGGAGTTATTGGATCTTTTTCACGAATACCAACACGGTGATATCGACCGCCGGTCGTTCTTACGCGATGCGGCCCGATTTGCCGTCGGCGGGCTCACGGTCGCGGCGATCTTTGACAGCCTGACGCCCAACTACGCTTGGGCTCAGACCGTTTTGCCGGAGGACAAGGATCTAAAAGTCGGTTATGAAACAGTCGATTCGCCCGACGGCAACGGCACCATCAAGGGCTACCTCGCTCGTCCCGCCAAGGGCAAAAAGTTTCCCGTCGTGCTCGTCATTCACGAAAATCGAGGGCTCAATCCATACATCGAGGACGTCGCCCGCCGTTTGGCAAAGGCCGGTTATATGGCGTTTGCACCCGATGGGCTGACATCGGTCGGCGGGTTTCCCGGTACGGACGAACTCGGCGCCGCAGCTTTTCGCAAGGTTGACGGCAAGAAAATGACCGAGGATTTTGTCGCCGCCGCGAAATGGCTCAAGGCGCGCAAGGACAGCAAGGGCAAACTCGGTGCGGTCGGCTTTTGCTTCGGCGGTGGGATGGTCAACCAACTTGCGGTGCGGCTTGGCAAAGACCTCAACGCCGGCGTCGCTTTCTACGGACGCCAGGCGGGCGTCACCGACGTGCCCAAGATATTTGCCCCTTTAATGTTCCACTACGCCGGCAACGATCAGGGCGTCAACTCCGGGATCGCCGCCTACGAGACCGCTCTAAAAGAAAATAAGAAAACGTTCGAGACCTATACCTACGCGGACAAACAGCACGGCTTTCACAATGACACGACCCCACGCTACGATGCAGACTCCGCCAAACTAGCCTGGGAACGAACGCTCGCGTTCTTTAAGAAAAATTTGAAGTAACTGGGTCGTGGATCGTGACAAGAACCTCAAAGCCCGTGAGCGACCACTCACGGGCTTTTTTGATGTTCATTCCCGTCCGCCGACTTCGCGTCCTCCCTTTGCGACCTTTGCGGTAAAAATCCTCTCTTGTATCGCATACGAAACAGCTTGTAAACTACGCGACAAATGTGCTACTATTGACAATGAACGGACGATTCCCTCCGTTCGTCCGGATTTCCTATGGATCTCGAAAGACACAAAGAGCAGGAACGCCGCCGTCTTGACTCGCTTTTACGCGATCAGGGCGTCACGGTCGTCGAGCGGCGCGAGCGTCTAAGGAAATTGCGCCTTGAACAGGCTCGGTACGGCCGCGACACCTACAATGCACTAATGACGCAGCCGGCAGGATTCTGGATCGAAACGGCTGTGTCATCTTCGTCACCGCCAAGGCAATTGCTCGGCGAACTTTGGACCGAAGGCGAGATCGCGGTGCTCTGCGGCCGCAACAGCGTTGGCAAAAGCATTTTCGCGGTTCATCTGGCCGAGGCGTTGGCGCGTGGCTGCTCACTCGGGCCATATCCGGCGGCCGCCCCGCAACCTGTAATGTACGTCGATCTCGATTCGGGTTCCGAGCAGTTTGCTCGCCGTTACACGCGTGTCGCCGACGGAGCTGTCGTCTCATACGATTTTGCCGAAGGCTTTTTGCGGTCGGTGGTCGAATGGGATCTGCCACTGCCGCCGGGATATAACTCTATGGAGTCTTTGATATTTGATTCGATCGTGGAAACGCTCGGCGACAACGAATGCCGTACGCTGATCATCGACAGCCTGCCGCATATCGCCGCCCACGGCACGGCGCGAAACGCGGTTGACTTTATCGAACGACTGCGGGGACTGCGGGACGCATCGGGTGTCTCGATACTGCTGATCGCCGACACCTCGCCAAAGGGAAACGCGTTTGGCACGGCCCGGTACGATGTCGCCGGCCCGCGCATCCTTGAGAGTGTCGCCGATAGCATCTTCG
>Ga0209476_10000067_pt1 | contig 67001 bp, 57 predicted proteins | sample KloWWTrecipitate_FD_187179 | JGI IMG/M metagenome (GOLD analysis project Ga0209476, IMG submission 187179) | Active sludge microbial communities from Klosterneuburg, Austria, studying microevolution and ecology of nitrifiers - Klosterneuburg... | ecosystem: Engineered > WWTP > Aerobic digester... | reverse complement strand
GATCCTCGAGGCCTACAAGGCGCGCCAGGTGATCGTGAACAAGCGCTCGATGGCCTCGGGATACGCCGGGCTGGACAACGAGCTGTTCTACATGGATCGTACGATGATGGTGTTCGGCGACGCCAAGAAGGTCGTCGAGGACATGGTCAAGGCGGTGGAGTAGCGCCAGCCCGCAAGGAGGCCACGATGAGCAACGCATCCACAGGCGACGGAACCGCACGCAACGAAATCGCACGCGACGCGACCGCGCGCGACGAGTCGCTGCGCAAGTACGCGATGCTCGGCTATGCGCTGCACCTGCTCGGCCTGGTGTCGATCATCGGCTTCGTCGTCGGCCTGATCGTTGCGTACGTCAAGCGAGACGACGCGCGCGGCACGGTGTACGAGTCGCACTTCCGCTGGCAGACCCGATCGTTCTGGTGGGCGCTGCTGTGGTTCGCGTTGCTGATGATCCCGACGCTGCTGACGATCGGCTTCGTGCCCTTCTTCGTGATCGCGCAGGTCTGGTTCGCCTACCGGATGATCAAGGGCTGGCTGCGGCTCAACGACGGCCGCGCCGTCCCCTAGACGCCCCACTCCGGGTCGCCGTCCTTGCGGTGCGGCGCACTCCGATCGGGAGGTCGACTTGACGACATCGCTCCTCTCTTGCCGGCGACGCCGGCTGCTGTCGGCGGCGGCCTGCCTGTTGCCGGTCGGCTGCGCGGCGCCGCAGTTCGTACCGCCGCCGCCCGGCCCGATCGGGCCGCCGCGGGTGCGGGTCGGCCAGCGCTGGCACTACGACACGATCGACCTCTACCGTGGCGAGAAGGTCGGCGAGCTGGCGGCCGAGGTGACCCGCGCGAACCCGTCGTCGGAACCGGGCTCCGGCGGCGACGCCGCCGCTGACGCGGCGATCGTGGTGGCGCTGACCGGCGCGACCGGCGCGCCCGCCGGCGAAGAGCGCTGGGCGCGAGCCTGGGACGTGATCGTCGAACCGGCCTACGACGCCGTGCAGACCTTCGACCGGCCGATGCCGCTGCTGCCGCGCGAGCTCGAGCCGGGCGCCCGGCGCAGCGATGCGAGCTGGTACCGCGTGCCGCACGCCAGCGGCCGCCTGCCCTGGCGCCAATGGCTGCGCGCCCTGGGCTGGGAGCGGGTCGCCGTCCCGGCCGGCGATTTCGTCGCGTTGCGCGTCGAGCGGATGATCGACTTTCGCCACTGGGACGGCTGGCGCGAGTGGCCGCAGCGCTTCGACACCGTGTGGTACGCGCCGGAGGTGAATCGCTGGGTGCAGCGCGAGTGGACCGGCCAGTACCGCTGGCCGGGCGGCCGGCGACCGGTGGTCGCCTACGAAGACCGGGTGCGCTGGCGACTGCTCGACTACCGCGGCTGACGCGCCACCGGCCGGACCGACCCGCCGCGGCTCAGGTGCGGCTCAGGTGCAGCCGCGCCAGCAGGCAATCCATCGGCTCGACCGAGAAGCGGATCGCCTCGTTGCCCGAACGGTCCTGGTAGACGTACGTGACCTTGACGCCTCGCGCCACCAGCGGGGCCAGCGTCGTGTCGCCGCAGATGCCGCCGCGGGCCCGCCCGCGAAGACGCGCCGACTCGGTCGGCACGTCGAGATCCTTGGCATCCTTGCGCACCAGCGTGAACCGGAAGACCTGTTCGAGGCCCGCCCCCGGCTCGGCCTTCTCGAGGCGCGTCTCGGCATCGATCATCAGCGGCAGCTTCGCCGCGAGCCGGTGCGAGACCGTTCGCAGGTCTTCGGCGCTGGCCTTGCCGATGCCGAGCAGCCACGGTGCGTTCCACAGCAGGCCCCCGACCGCGACGGCCGCCAGCACGACCGTGCCGGCGACGACCACGCGGGCCGGTGTCTTCACCAGCACTCCGCAACGGTCATCGTGCCGGTCTCGCCCTTGCGACCCAATTGGTCGATGCTCAGGTTGCCGCACTTCGGATCGGCGTGGCCGTTCGCGGGCGTCGCGGTCAGCGCGAAGCTTGACGCCAGCGACCCGGTCGTGCCGGCCGCGATCGCGATCGTGTACGCGGCCTTGGCCGCGTTGTCGCCCGAGAAAGTCCGCACGCCGGCTGTCGTCAGGTTCGAGGGATAGGTATTGTAGTTCGTGAAGTGGCGCTCGAGCGACTGCGCGGCCTCGAGCAGCGCGGCCTTGCCCTCGGCGCGCTTGGACTTCACGATGAACTCGTGGTAGCTCGGGTAGGCGACGGTGGACAGGATCGCCACCACGACCACCACGATCATCAGCTCGATCAGCGTGAAGCCGCGCTCGTCGCGGCGTCCGATGCCTGTGCGTGTCACTGTCGTCCCCTGCGTCACCGCTTCATGATTTCGCGCCACGCGATCCGCCCGCGCGCGCCCGCAACCGACTCGGATACGGACTCGACGCCGCCCGAGGAGCCGCTCGATACCTTGTATTCCTTCGGCGCCCCCGTGGTCATCGGCGGCGTGCCGCTGATGACGGTGGGCATCGGCGTGATGCCCACCTGCGAGCGGCGCCCGCTCACGGCCACGGCTGCCCCGGAAGTCGGGTGCGACACGAGGTCGCCGCCGGAGAACACGCCGTCGTTGTTGACGTCGAACGGCGACGCCGACAGGCGGCTGCCGCCGACCGCGTCCATCTCCATGAGCCAGCTGGTACCGCCCTTGTCGCACGGACTCGTCGACGGGATCAGCGTCGGGAAGACGACGCGCCCGAAGCGGATCTGCGGCGGATACACGACCCGCTCGCCGGTCTCGGCGCCGGACACCGTCGGGAAGTCCAGGTACCAGCCGCGCTGGCTGCCCCAGTCGACCGTGTGGTTGGTGGTCACGCGATACACCGCGTTCCCGGCCGCCACCTCGCCCTCGACCGTCTGCGGCTGCAGGACGCCGCGCCCGCTGACGGTCGAGCCGTCGTTCCGGTCCCAGATGCCGTAGAAGCTCTGCCGCTGGTACGGCGGCGACGGGTCGGTCGGCTGCAGGTAGATCCCGGTGCCGAACAGCACCATGAAGCCGCCGAGCGGATGACGGATCACCTCGGCCGACGCCGTGATCGGCTGGCCTGCGTTGAGCGGATCGACCGCCGTGAACAGCGGCAGCCCGGACTGCGCGACGTTCCACGAAGCCGGCGAGCTCGACGTCAGGTCGAACTTCCACATGTTGCCCTGCAGGTCGCCCGCATACACGTAGTCGACCTTCCCGTCGAAGTCGACGTCGGCGGGGAACGGCGCGGCCAGCCCGTTCGGATTCCCGGGCGTGCCCGCGCTGGTTTCGAGCTTGACGTAGTGCGTGCCCGCGGTCCAGGTGCGCGCCCCGGGCGTCCGGTCGAGGAACAGGATGAACAGCGACGCACGCCCGGTCGTGCTCGCGTGGCCGTCGGCGTCGGAGTTGTTGTAGCCGTTGCCGACGATCACCGCCCATTTGTCGTTGGCGAGCTTGACGACCTGCGGCTGCCCGAAGGTGTTGCCCAGGTCGGGATCGTCGCGGTCGGTGAACTCCCAGAGCGCCTTCGCGCCCGCGTTCGCCTCGGTCACCGCGGTCGGGTCGGTCACGTCGAGCGCGAACAGCCCCTGGCCGCCGGCACCGAGACCGCCCACGAGCACCGTGGCCCAGTTGCCGTTGACCACCGCATCGGCCACCGCCGGAGTGCCGTCGACGTAGTAGCGGTGCGAATACGACTGCTCGGTCAGTCGCGACAGGTTGCCGTAGACCGACGAAGGCACGTACGCGAACAACTCCTTGCCGGCGTCGGCGCCGCTGCCGACGAAGGCGTGCAGCATGCCGTCGTTCGCGCCGACGTAGATGACCGGCGCGCGGTTGATGTGCGTCTGGCGAAACGCCGCGTAGTTGTTCTCCCAGTAACCGGCGCCCGGCGCGCCGACGTACTGCGGGTTCGAGTTGACGATGTCGCCGAGCCTGGACACCGGACGACGGCGGAACTTGCCCACCGACGTTCCCTCGTTGGTCGTGTCGCCGCGCATCCACGCGAGGCGATCGCTGCCGCGCCCGTCGTTGGCGCCGAGGCTGTTGGTGTCGAGCGCCGCCTGCTGCGCGACCGACAGCGACGCGAAGCGGAACGGCACGCCTGCGCTCGGCGCGAACGGATCGGTGTTCCAGGTCAGGATCCGGCGATCGGTCGGAACCTGGCTGTTGATCAGCTGCCCCGAATCCCAGTCCGGCGTCGGCGAGATGTTGCCGTTGAAGTCGATCGGGTACGACAGCAGCTGGCCGCTCCAGTCGTTCGAGTTGAAGCGCGCCTGGTAGATCTTCGAACCGGTCTGCAGCGACGTCGAGTTCGTCGCCACCGACGAGGCCGACGAGGTCGCGAGGATCGAGATGAAGGCGCGATCCAGCGCCGCCTCGAGCGCGAGCGGGTTGGCGACGAAGAAGTAGTTGTCGGGGATGCCGTCCCCCGTCGCGAAACCGTTGGCGTCGCGCACGTCCCACTCGTCGGTGTTGTCCGGAATCTGGTTGCCGGCGCCGGTCTCGACGAAGCCGCCGTACTTGGCCGCGTAGAACAGCGGGTCTTCGAGCTGCCTGGCCAGCGTCGAGCCGAGCGTGTAGGTCACGCTGGTCGCGGCGTCGTTCACGTTGCAGACGTTGCAGGCCGTCGCGCCGGTGGGATCCGTGAACCGGAAGTTCTCGATCCCGGAGTGAAAGTGCACGCCGTCCTGCGTGGTGCCGCTGATCGCGTAGCCGAAGCCCTGCGCGGTGTTGGTCGACTCGGCGATGACGTCGGTCGTGACGCGCACCGTGCCGGCCGCGCCGTCGAGTTCGTATTCGATGATGCCCCAGACGTCCTGGTCGTAGTCGCCGCCCTGCTCGGAGTCCTCCCAGTTGACGTAGACCTTGCCGCGCACGCCGGTGGCGCCGACCGCCTCCTGCGAGACGATCTTCAGGTCGACCAGCGCGCCGCCCCCCATGCCCGACGCGCCGAGGTCGAGCCGGTAGATCGGCTGGATGACGACCTCCGGGCTGTTGGCCATGCCCGGCACCTTGACGTTCAGCGTCGGCACGTTGGTGGCGAGCTGGACGCCGTAGGTCGACACCTTCAGCGAGCGGCTGTCGTCGGCGGGAACCGCCGACAGGTCCGAGCGGATGCGATTGGTCTTCGCCTGGTAGGCGAGGCCGGGCATCAGGTAGCTGCCCGCGACGGTCGGCCCCTCCGGGCAGATGCCGACCGCGCTGCCGAGGCCGGTGATCGTCTTGCCGTCGCACAGCTCGTTGTTGCTCGAGCCGTTGCGGCCGATGAAGTAGTCCCCTCCGGTGATCCCCTCCAGGTCGCCGACGCGGTCGGTCACGCCCCGCGCGGTCTTGCCGGAATCGCCGATGTCGCCCAGCGCGGTCGACGCGAGGTCCGAGTCGTACGACGAGACGCTCGCGTTGAACACGAGCACGTTCAGCGGCGAGCAGTAGTTGTCGTTGTCCAGTGGATCGGTCCAGGTCGCGCTCGGCAGGCCGAGCGTGTTGTCGGCCGTCGTGCCGCTGTAGTTGTAGGCCGCGGTGCGCGACTTGCCGGCGAAGTAGCGCAACGACTCGTGATAGATCTCCGCCATCGGGTTGCCCCAGCTGCGGCAGTTGCCCTCGGTGATGCTCGCCAGCTGCCAGGTGCAGTTGTCGCCGCTCGAGTCCAGGTAGGTGCCGTCGGCGTAGTCGTAACCCCAGATCCGCAGCCGGTTGACCGTGTTGACGATGCCGGCGGCGCCCGCCGCGAGCATCGTCGACTTGAACGTGCCGTTGGTCGTCACGTTCACCTCGTCGGAGAACGCGGCGACGTTCTTGCGCAGCACGCCACCCGAGATGTTCTTCTGGTAGCTGCCGGTCATCAGGCCGAAGTGCATCAGCCCCGGTTCACCGTAGACGTGCAGCAGGCCGATCGGCTTGAAGTTGCCGTCCGGGTACTGCTTGCACTTCTCGCCGCCGAGCAGCCCGGCGACGCAGGCCTGCACGCGCACGACGTACTGGCCGTTGGCGTGGCTCGTGCCCCGGCCGGCCGCGTAGCCGCTGCCCAGGCCGCGGTCGAGCTGGCTCGGGTCGACCGTTCCCGACGCCAGGCCGCTCTGGCTCATCCGGTTGCCGTTGCTGCGCGTGGCGTTCGAATTGAGCATGCTGGTGTCGGCGATCTTCGCCGGGCTCGTCGTCTCGGCGCGCCACTGGCACTGCCAGCGCTCGTTCGAACCCCACAGCCCGTAGTCGCCGCGCGCGACGCGCATCACCGGCGGATTCGTGTTGTTCTCGGATTTCGACGTGCCGATCGTCAGGTTGCAGATCGACAGGCCGACGTCGGTCAGGTTCGTGACGGTCCATCCGTTCGTGGCCGATCCCGAGCCCACGACGCCGGTCGCGTGCACGTCGAGACGGAAGCTCGTGCTGCACGTTCCCGAGCCGACCGCGAGGACCACGCCCGTCACGTGGTTGGTCGCATCGAGCGCGGCGCGCACCTGGTCGCCGACGCACACCGTGACCCCGCTGTTGCGGAAGTACCTCGTGCCCGCGCCGATGGATTGCGACGAGTTGCCCGAGTAGCTGCTGTTCGAACCGGTCGCGACGCCGCTGGGAGCGGCCGTGTTGACGCTGAACGGCGTCAGCTGGGCGATGTCCGCGCCCGCGTAGTGCTTGGCCCACGCGTGCGCGTCGGCGGGAAGGTAGGCGCGTTCCAGCACCGTGTCGCTGGCGGAGTCGGTCGAGCGCAATCCGCCGTACAGCAGCTTGCGCACCGCATCCATCCGGGCCATCGTCGCCCAGTTCAGGAAGTTTCCGCTCCACTGGTTCGCGCCGGCGGTGCAGTACTTGGTCGCGCTGATCGCGACCGGCTCGTAGCGGTTGACCGACGTGCTGTAGGTGTAGCACTTCTGCGGGTCGAAATAGCCGTAGTAGTCGATCGAGTGCTTGTAGGTCGTCTCCAGCGCGCCGTCGCTGTCGAGGTCGGAGTAGTCGTTGTAGGCCTTCTTGTAGAGCTGCTGGTCCTTCGACAGGTCCAGCATCACCAGCGGCGGGATCGCACCGCCCGCATAGAGCGGGGCCTGCGCGAGCGTCAGCGCAAACGCCGGCGTGACCGGCGTCAGCTGCAGCGCTACCAGGCACGCGGCGACGACGCGGGCGCGCCGCACGCTGCGCGACCGCGCAGATGACGCTTCGATCCGTTGACGCTTGTCGCTCTTCATGACATTGCTCCGCCAGCCGCGTCAGGGACGAAAATATTCCTGCAGCATCACGCGCGTCCCGGCGAGTGCGCCGTAGCCGACCGACGAGATGCGGTACAGGTATCGCGCGCTGCCCGCGCGCAGGCTCGTGCCGACCGAGTCGGGCACCGCTTCGATCAGGTAGCGCGGCTGCGACGCCACGCCGCCCGATTCGTTCGACGGGCGGAATCCCGGCACCGTGGTCAGTTCGCCGTATGCCAGTGAACGCGCGGGATCCTCGAGATAGGCCTCCCAGCGCTGCTGCGTCCCGGTCGTGGCCGGCATGCACAGTCCCTTGCCGCCGCTCTGGTCGCAGGTGGCCGAGAACATCGTCGCACCGGACAGCGCGCGGGTCTGCACGATGTCGATTTCCGCGTCGCGCAGCGCCGCCTCGGCCGCCTGCAGCGCGATGTCGGTGTCGCGCGCATTGCGCGCCATCCGCTCTTCGCTGGTCGACAGGTTCGCGCCGGCGAGCCCGATCATCGTGATCGCGAGCATCATCACCAGCGCGACGAACAGTGACGCGCCGCGCTGCCTGCGGGCCGAAGTCGTATTCATGGCGGCTATCCGATCCGGTTGCGCAGGCCGACGGTGAACTGGAACTGGCGACGCGGCCGCTGGTCGTCGGGCGGATCGAACACGGCGCCGGCATCCGTTCCCGGCGCCACGCCGCCCGGCGCGTAGGCCGCACCGAAGTGGTTGAAGGCGGTCGAGCCGCCCACCGGGTCGGTCAGCCGCTCGCCGCGAATCACGGCCGAGACGATCGCGCTGATCACCAGGTCGGGATTGACCAGGCCGGCCGGCGCGTAGCGGTTCGGCGCGCCGTCGCCGTCCGTGTCTTCGCCGTACAGGAACTGCAGGCTCTCGACGCCGGTGATCAGGACGACCGGTGCGCCGGGTGCCGACGACGACTCGCACTGCAGGGCCGGCTCGCCGCTGACCGCGTCGACTGCGACGAAGTAGCGGCTGGTTGCCAGCACGTTCGCCGCCACCGGGTTGCCGACGCAGTCGAGGACGCCCGAATCCGCACCGCCGCCGACCGCGTTCGATCCGTAGTAGCGCACCGTCAGTTCGTCGCTGCCGTTCAGTCCGGTTCCATTGGCCATGCCGAGCGGCGGCGCGGCGGCGGTGAACGACACGCCGGCGGCGTAGTCGCGGTAGCCGGCCATGCGCAGCTCGCGGCCCAGCGCGCCGAGGACGTAGCGGCCGGTTTCCTGCAGCACCGCGTTGTCGCTCTGCGCACGGTTCGTGCGCTTGGTCGCCAGGAACAGGCTCGAGGCCACGAGGACGACCAGCAGCCCGACCACCAGCGAGACCATCAGCTCGACCAGCGTGGCGCCGCGTTGACCGCGGTATCGAAGCTTCGCGTTCATGGGCGGACGTTCTGCACGAAGCGCTGGGTCGCCGAGCCCGACCGGTCGTCGTCCCACCAGATCTTGACGGCCAGGTTGGCGCCGGCGACGCCGTCGCAGGCCGGGGCGGCAGGCGTGCCGTCGTTGGGCGTGCTGTCGAGGCACACGACGCCCTGGCCGGACGGCAGCAGCGACGCGTTCGCCTGGTTCCACAGGTAGAGGTCCATCTCGGCCTGCTGCTGGGCCGTGCATCCGGCCGCAAAGCACGCGGCGTGGCTCGCGCCGGCACCGACGTAAGCGCCGGCCCGGTAGGCCGGAAGGTTGGCGCGCGCGCGGTCGGCGATGTCGTAGGCCTGCTGCGTCGCGATCGTGCGCAACAGCGAACTGCCGGTCGAACGCAGCGACGTGAGCTGCAGCGCGCCCATCGCGAGCGCCGAGATGGCGACGACCAGGATCGCGATCAGCGATTCGATCAGCGAGAAGCCGGACTGTCGCTGTCGTGCCGGGTTCATGGGCAGTTCAACTCGCGCATCGTGACCCGTCCGGCCGCGTTCACGTCGACGCGCCGCCCGTGCAGGCCGCTGCGGCTGTCGCACAGGTCGATGCTTCCCGCGCCGACCGCCGCGCCGGTCGGCCGGAACGCAACCAGCGTCCCGAGGCCCACCGTGGACGGGACGACGCCCGTGTCCAGCGGCTCCGACCATCGGATCACCTCGGAAGACTCGACGGCGCCGTTGCCGTTGGCGTCGGCAAAGACGATCCGGCCGGCCGTCCAGTCGGCGCCGTCGCACGACGCGCCGGTGGTGCTCGGGCAGACGCTGACCGTCACATAGGTGCGGGCTGCCTCGGCACGCGCCGCAGCGAGGTCCGCAACGACGCCGGCCGCCGCCTTCTGGAGCCGGTTGTCCCGGATGAAGTCGGAGAACGCAGGGACGCCCGCCGACAACAGGATCGCGGCGATCGCGATCGTGATCAGCAGTTCGACAAGCGTGAAACCGCGCGTCTTCAAGGACTGCACCGTTGGGGCATGGCTCGGAACACCAGTCTGCACGGACGGCGCGGGCGGACGGAGCCACGCCGGACGGGCGGCGGATCCGCGGGACCCGACGGCGGCGGCCGTCGCCCCGGTAGCGGCACTAATTCACGCTTGCGGTCCGGCCATCGCGTCGTCGAGCCACTCGACCCAGTGGCGAACGGGTGTCGGCGTGCCGGCCTGAAGATGGGCCAGGCAGCCGATGTTGGCCGACAGGATCAGCGTCGGCGCGCCGGCGTGCAGTGCAGCCAGCTTGCGCTCGCGCAGGCGCAGCGAGAGATCCGGCTGCAGCAGCGAGTAGGTACCCGCCGATCCGCAGCACAGGTGGGAATCGGCAACGGGCAGCGGCGCGACCCCGGCCGACGCGAGCAGGCGTTCGACCGCGCCGCGCACGCGCTGGCCGTGCTGCAGCGTGCAGGGCGGATGAAAGGCCACCCGTTCCAAGCCCCGCGACGGGTCCGCCGAACCGGTCCCGGCGGCGAGCCGCGTCCGGATCGCGTCGATCCGGCCTTCGAGCTGCGCCGGCAACCACTCCGCGAGGTCCTTCGTCGCCGCGACCACGCGCCTGGCCCTGGCGGCGTAGACGACATCGTCGCGCAGCAGGTGCGCGTATTCCTTGACCATCGCGCCGCAGCCCGACGCGTTGACGAGGATAGCCTCGGCGCCGCTCTCGAGGTGCGGCCACCAGGCGTCGATGTTGCGGCGCGCCTGCGCCAGTGCGCCTTCGTTGTCGTCCAGGTGATGGCGAATCGCGCCGCAACAGCCGGATCGCTTGTCGATCACGGCCTGGACGCCGAGCCGGTCGAGCACGCGCGCGGTCGCGGCGTCGATGTTGGGCATCATCGCCGGCTGCGTGCAGCCATTGAGCATCAGCACCTTTCGGGCGTGATGCCGCTGCGGCCAGTCGCCGGCGGGCCGGCGCGCCGGAACCTTGTCACGCAGCGCAGCCGGCAACAGCGGGCGCATCAGCTGCCCGACGCGCATCGCCGGATCGAACAGCCAGCGCCGGGTGAGTCCTTCGCGCAGCACGACGCGCAGCAGGCGCTGGCCGAGCGGGCGGCGCACCCGCTGCCCGACGATCCGGCGACCGATGTCGAGCAGGCGGCCATATTCGACGCCGGACGGGCAGGTGGATTCGCAGTTGCGGCAGGTCAGGCAACGATCGAGGTGCGCCTGCGTCGATGCGCCGGGATCGCGCCCTTCGACGACCTGTTTCACCAGGTAGATGCGCCCGCGGGGCCCGTCGAGCTCGTCGCCCAGCAGCTGGTAGGTCGGACAGGTCGCCGTGCAGAACCCGCAGTGCACGCAGCTGCGAAGAATCGATTCGGCTTCGATTCCGTCGGCGGTGCCCTTCAGCCAGTCGGCGACGTGCGTTTCCATGTCCGGGACTACAGATCGGGGTACATGCGGCCCGGGTTGAACAGCCGGGCAGCATCGAAGACGTCCTTCAACCGGCGCTGCAGCGCCGCGTTGGCCGGCGGTAGCGGGTGGAACACGCCGACGTCGCGATCACCGCCGCGAAACAGCGTCGCGGTGCCGCCGGCGCGCGCCGCAGCGGCCCGCACGGTCGCAGCGTCGGCGCCACTGCGCAGCCAGCGCAGCGCGCCACCCCACTCGATCATCTGCCGGCCCGGCAGGTCCAGCGCCGGCGCGACCGACGGCACCGAGAGCCGCCACAGCGGCAGCGCGCCGTCGAAGAAGCGATCGCGGTGCTCGCGCACGCCGGCCCACAGCGCGAGCGCCTCGGCGTCGTCGAGCCGCTGCGCGCCGCGCTCGCGCGCGAATCGCCGTGCCGCTTCGTCGACCGCCGCGGGCGCGCCCGACAGCCTCAGCGACAGGCTCCCGTCGCACCACAGGCTCGCCGAGACCGGTAGCGGCTGGCCGCTCCACGCGTTCAGTGCGCGCAGCGCTTCGCTTTCGTCGAGCGCCAGGCGCACCGTGCAGCCGGCCATCGGGATCGGCAGCACCTTCAGCGACACCTCGACGATCGGCCCGAGGATGCCGAGCGACCCGCAGGCGAGCCGCGAGACGTCGTAGCCGGCCACGTTCTTCATGACCTGACCGCCGAAGGCGAGCACGCGCCCGGCACCGTCGAGCAGCGTCGCCCCGAGCACGAAGTCGCGCACCGCGCCGGCACTCGCGCGGCGCGGCCCGGACAGGCCCGCCGCGACGACGCCGCCGATCGTCGCCGCGTCGCCGAACCCGGGCGGTTCGAACGCGAGCATCTGCCCGCGCTCGGCCAGCGCCGCCTCGACCTCGGCGAGCGGCGTGCCGCAACGCGCGGTGATCACCAGTTCGGTCGGCTCGTAGCTGGCAATGCCGCGATAGCCGCGCATGTCGAGCCGATCGCCGACCGGCGCCTGACCGTAGAAATCCTTCGTGCCGCCGCCGCGGATGCACAGCGCGCGCCGATCGGCCACGGCCGCGCGAATCTGCTCGCACAGTCCGGCCAGTGCCGGGTCGACGACGGTCTGCGTCATCTCAGAACCGCGGCAGCTCGGGAAACGCCAGGCGACCGGCGTGCACGTGCATCTTGCCGTACTCCGCGCAGCGGGCCAGCGTCGGGATCGCCTTGCCGGGATTGAGCAGGCCCGGCGGATCGAACGCCCGCTTGACCGCGTGGAACGCGGCGAGCTCGGCGCGCGAGAACTGCACGCACATCGAGTCGATCTTCTCGACGCCGACGCCGTGCTCGCCGGTGATCGTGCCGCCGTACTCGACGCTCAGCGCCAGGATCTCGGCGCCGAACTGCTCGGCGCGCTGCCACTCGTCGGGATCGTTGGCGTCGAACAGGATCAGCGGGTGCAGGTTGCCGTCGCCGGCGTGGAACACGTTCATGCAGCGCAGCCGGTACTTCTCCTCCATCGCGGCGATCGACGCCAGCATCCGGCCGAGGTTCTTGCGCGGGATCGTTCCGTCCATGCAGTAGTAGTCGGGCGACAGCCGGCCCGCAGCCGGAAACGCGTTCTTGCGCCCCGACCAGAACAGCAGCCGCTCGGCCTCGGAGGCCGACACGCGCACGCCGGTGGCGCCGGCGTCGCGCAGCACCTTCTCGATGCGGGCCACTTCGTCGGTGACTTCCTCGGGCGTGCCGTCCGACTCGGCCAGCAGGATCGCCGCGGCGTCGAGGTCGTAGCCGGCGTGCACGAACTCCTCGACCGCGACGGTGGCCTTGCGGTCCATCATCTCGAGACCGGCCGGGATGATGCCGGCCGCGATGATCCGCGCCACCGCATCGCCCGCGGTGATCACGTCGTCGAACGAAGCCATGACGACCCGCGCCAGCGGCGGCGTCGGGACCAGCTTGACCGTCACCTCGGTAGCGATCGCCAGCATGCCCTCGGAGCCGATGATCAGCGCCAGCAGGTCGAGGCCCGGCGTGTCGAGCGCCTCGCTGCCGAACTCGACGACGTCGCCGTCGATCGTGAGCCCGCGGACGCGCAGGATGTTGTGCACTGTCAGCCCGTACTTCAGGCAGTGCACGCCGCCGGAATTCTCGGCGACGTTGCCGCCGATCGTGCAGGCGATCTGCGACGACGGATCGGGCGCGTAGTACAGCCCGTGCGGCGCCGCCGCGTCGGAGATCGCGAGGTTGCGCACGCCGGGCTGCACCCGCGCGATGCGCGCCAGCGGGTCGATCGACAGGATGCGGTTGAACTTGGCCAGCGACAGCACCACGCCCGACGCGTGCGGCATCGAACCGCCAGACAGGCTGGTGCCGGCACCGCGTGCCACCACCGGCACGTCGAGCTCGCGGCACGCCTTCAGGACCGCGCGCAGCTGCTCTTCGGTCTCGGGCAGCGTCACGACCATCGGCAGCTGGCGAAAGGCCGACAGCGCGTCGCACTCGTAAGGACGGGTGTCCTCCTCGCGGTACAGCAGGCAGTGCGCGGGCAGGATCGTGCGCAGGCGCTCGACCACTTCGCGCTGGCGAGCGGGCGTGGGCTTCGCGGCGAGGTCGGCGAAGCGGTCGTCGAAGGGGCCGGCAGCCGCGGCGGCGGCGGGCGACTCGGCGGTTGAGAGGTTCGGCGGGTTCATGTCGGTTCCCGGATTGTGCACGAACCCGCCGTCGGCTCCGTTCCGGGGCCCCGGAGTCGCCCGGATGCCGACGACGGCAGGCTCACGCGAACGGCAGCACCACGCCGCGCAGGTTGCGCCCGGCGACCAGGTCCGCGTAACCGTCGTTGATCGCGTCGAGCGGATAGCGGCGCGTGACCAGTTCGGCCAGGCGGATCGCGCCCTTCCTGTACAGCGCGACGAGCTCCGGGATCTGCACCCGCGGGCTCGCGAAACCGTAGACCGAGCCCATGATCGCCTTCTGGGAAGTGACGAGCTCCAGCGGCGGCACCGGCATCGACGATTCGTCGGCGGGCGTGAGCGCGGTGACCACGACGTTGCCCGCCTTCGCGGTGGCGCGAAACGCGGGCAGCAGCGTGCGCGGCGGGTCGATGCAGACGAAGGCGTGATCGACGCCGACGCCATCTGTGATCGCGTGCACCGCCGCGACCAGGTCGCTCGAGCCGTTGTCGATCGTGTGCGTCGCGCCGAACCCGACCGCCCATTCGAGCTTGCGCGCGACCAGGTCGGCCGCGATGATCGTCGTCGCACCGGCCAGCTTCGCGCCCTGCACCACGTTGACGCCGTCGCCGCCGACGCCGACCACCAGCACCGAGTCTCCGGCCTTCACCCGCGCGCGGTGGCGCGCCGCGCCGATGCCGGCCGGCACGCCGCAGGCGACCAGGCTCGCGAGGTCGAGCGGCAGGTCGCGATCGACGACCACCACCGACGCCTGGTGCACCACCGTGTACTGGGCGAACGCGCCGATCATGCAGAAGGCGCCGACGTCGCGTCCGGCCGCGTCCTTGCGCCGATAGCTGCCGTCGACCTGCGGCCCCTGGGTGATGCGCGGGCCGAGCGCGCACAGGTGCTCGCGCCCCTGGCGGCACCATCGGCACTCGCCACAGCCGGGAATGAAGGTGAGCACGACGTGGTCGCCGACTTCGATGCCGGTCACGCCCGGGCCGAGCGCCTCGACGACGCCGGCGCCTTCGTGGCCCAGCACCATCGGGCTCATCGCGACGCGCCGCTCGCCCTGCATGACGTGCCAGTCGGTGCGGCACAGCCCGACCGCCTCGATGCGCACGAGCACTTCGCCCGCCTGTGGCGGGTCGAGTTCGACGTCCTCGATCGACAGAGGATCGCCGGGGCGGTGAAAGACGGCCGAGCGCACACGCATGCGTGCAGGATCGGGGCGGTGCGGCGCAGTGTCAACCGCGGTCGCCCGCGAGCGCGCTGCGCGGCGGCGACCCTGCGCGCTGCGCGGCGGCGCCCCGATTTGACACCGGTCGGGCGGCTTGGCACTCTGTGCGCCAGCCGAACAACCGCTGTGGGAGAGACCGCGCGAACCGACTTCAGGCAGTCGGTGAGGCGCGGCGCCGAAGGTGTATCGCCCCGGAAACTCTCAGGCAAAAGGACTGCAGCGGTTCGGCTCTCTGGAGAGAAGGTTGCGCGTCACCGGCTTCACGGCCGCGGCGCGCGCCTCGCCGAAGGAAACAGGTGCCGCCGGGCCGGGCGGCGCTGAATGTCTCAGGCAAACGGACAGAGGGGGCTCCCGATCAACCACGGGTCGCGTCGCGACCGTCTCCGGAGCCCTGCCTTGAACAATCCCGCCGATCTCCGCTACACCTCGTCGCACGAGTGGCTTCGCGTCGAAGCCGACGGCACCGCGACGGTGGGCATCACGTTCCACGCGCAGGACGCGCTCGGCGAGCTGGTCTACGTCGAGCTGCCCCAGATCGGACGCCAGCTGGCGCAGGGTGACGCGTGCGTCGTGGTCGAATCGACCAAGGCCGCTTCCGACGTGTACGCGCCGGTCGCGGGTGAGGTCGTCGCGGTCAACACCGCGCTCGCCGAAGCCCCGCAGACGGTCAACGAATCGCCGTACGCCGACGGCTGGCTGTTCCGCATCCGGCCGTCGGACCCGGCGCAACTCGACGCGCTGCTGAGCGCCGACGCGTACACCTCGGGTCCCGGCGCAGGCTGAGCGCGCCGGCGCGTGCGCCGCGTCCGGCGACCGCGGTCGCGAGGCGCGGGGCGACGGCCGCCCCACCGCTCGAAGTCCCGTCGATTCCTTCCGGGCCGCGCGCCCGCACTTCCTTCCAGAGACACCATCCATGACCCCTTCCGGGAACTCCGGTGCCGACATCCGCACCCTGCTGGGCCACGACGAATTCCACGCCCGTCACATCGGGCCGTCACCGGCGCAGGAAGCGGCGATGCTCGAGACCCTCGGCTTCGCGTCGCGCGACGCGCTGGTGCGCGCCACCGTGCCCGCGAACCTGCTGATCGACACGCCGCTGGCGCTCGGCGAGCCCGCGACCGAGGCGCAGGCGCTCGCCGAACTGCGTGGGCTTGCGGGCCTGAACCAGATCTGGCGCAGCTACATCGGCGCCGGCTATCACGGCACGATCACACCCGAGCCGATCCGCCGCAACCTGCTCGAGAACCCCGGCTGGTACACGTCGTACACGCCGTACCAGGCCGAGGTGTCGCAGGGGCGGCTCGAGGCGCTGCTGAACTTCCAGCAGATGGTGGTCGACCTGACCGGCCTGCCGATCGCGAGCGCGTCGCTGCTCGACGAAGCGACCGCCGCCGCCGAGGCGATGGCGATGGCGCGACGCGCGTCGAAGTCCCGGTCCAACCGCTACCTGGTCGACGCGGCGACGCACCCGCAGGTGGTCGCGGTGGTCAGCACGCGCGCGAAGTGGATGGGGATCGAAGTGGTCGTCGACGATGCGGGGCGCGCGCTGGCCGGCGACGCAGCCGCCGGCTACTTCGGGGCGCACCTCCAGACCCCCGACACCTCGGGTTGCCTGCGCGACTTCTCCGCGCCGATCGCCGCGCTGCGCGCCGCCGGCGGCCGGGCCACGGTGGGCTGCGATCCGCTGGCCTTGCTGCTGTCGAAGTCGCCCGGCGCGATGGGCGCCGACATCGCGATCGGCTCCGCGCAGCGCTTCGGCGTGCCGCTCGGCTACGGCGGCCCGCACGCCGCGTTCATGTCGGCGCGCGAGGACCTGCTGCGCACGATGCCGGGACGCATCATCGGCGTGTCGCGCGACGCTGCCGGCGACCCGGCGCTGCGCATGGCGCTGCAGACCCGCGAACAGCACATCCGCCGCGACAAGGCGACCAGCAACATCTGCACGTCGCAGGCGCTGCTGGCGAACATGGCGAGCTGCTACGCGGTCTACCACGGACCGCAGGGCCTGCGGCGCATCGCGCTGCGGGTCAACGCGATGGCGCGCCTGCTCGCCAGGCTGCTGGCGCAGGCCGTTGCGGAAGCGCCGCGGCCGCTGCACGACTGCTTCTTCGACACGTTGGTGTTCGACCTGGGCGCCGGCGCCGTCGCGGCGCACGAGCGGGCGCGCTCGCTGCGAATCAACCTGCGCAGTTTCGGGGCCGAGGGCGGGCCGGCCGGTCGGGTCGGCGTGTCGCTGGACGAGACCGTGGGGCTGGCCGACGTCGCCGACCTCGCCTGGGTGCTCGGCGGCGCGCGCGTCGGCGAAGGCGCGCTCGACGCCATCGCGGCATCGCTCGGCATCGAGCCCGATTCGATCCCCGCGGCGCTGCGTCGCGACGACCCGGTGCTCGCGCACCCGGTGTTCAACCGGTATCACAGTGAAACCGGATTCATGCGCTACCTGAAGAGGCTCGAGAACCGCGACATCTCGCTGGTGCACTCGATGATCCCGCTCGGCTCGTGCACGATGAAGCTGAACGCGGCCTCCGAGATGGCGCCGGTCACCTGGCCGGAGTTCGCCGACCTTCACCCGTTCGCGCCGCGCGAGCAGGCCGCCGGGTACGCGGCGATGCTGGACCAGCTCGGCCGCTGGCTCGCCGAGATCACCGGCTTCGCCGCGGTCTCGTTCCAGCCGAACTCGGGCGCGCAGGGCGAGTACGCGGGGCTGCTGGCGATCCGGCACTACCTCGCCGCGCAGGGGCAGTCGCACCGCGACGTCTGCCTGATTCCGGCTTCGGCGCACGGCACCAACCCGGCCTCGGCGCACATGATGGGCCTGCGCGTCGTGGTCGTCGCCTGCGACGCGCAGGGCAACATCGACGTCGCCGACCTGGGCCGCAGGATCGCCGAGCACCGCGACGCGCTCGCCGCGCTGATGGTCACCTACCCGTCGACGCACGGCGTGTTCGAGGCGTCGATCGCCGAGGTCTGCCGCTCGGTGCACGAGGCGGGCGGCCAGGTCTACATGGACGGCGCGAACCTCAACGCGCAGGCCGGGCTCACGAAACCGGGGCTGATCGGCGCCGACGTCTGCCACATGAACCTGCACAAGACCTTCTGCATCCCGCACGGCGGCGGCGGCCCCGGGATGGGCCCGATCGCCGTTGCGGCGCACCTGGCGCCTTACCTGCCGGCCGAGCCGTTCCCGCTGCCCGCGACGAGCACCAGCGCGCGCGAAGTGGCCAGGGCCGCGGCCGGCGACGCCGCGGTGTCCGCGGCGCCGTTCGGCAGCGCGCTGATCACCACGATCTCGTGGATGTACATCCGCATGATGGGCGCGAGCGGCATCCGCAAGGCCACCGAAGTCGCGATCCTGAACGCGAACTACGTCGCGCAGCGGCTCGCGCCGTACTTCCCGGTGCTGTATCGCGGCCAGAACGGCGAGGTCGCGCACGAGTGCATCCTCGACATGCGCAACCTGAAGACCGACTACGGCGTCAGCGCCGAGGACGTCGCCAAGCGGCTGATGGACTACGGTTTCCACGCGCCGACGCTGTCGTTCCCGGTCGCCGACACGCTGATGGTCGAGCCGACCGAGTCGGAATCGAAGGCCGAGCTCGACCGCTTCTGCGAGGCGATGATCGCGATCCACGGCGAGCTGCGACGCATCGCCTCGGGCGAACTCGACCGCGAGGACAACCCGCTGAAGGGGGCGCCGCACACCGCGGCCGAGATCGCCGGCGAATGGACGCACCGCTACAGTCGCGAGGAGGCGGCCTTTCCGCTGTCCTGGGTGCGCGAGGCCAAGTTCTGGCCGAGCGTGAAGCGCATCGACAACGCCGCGGGCGACCGGCACCTGGTGTGCACCTGCCCGCCGGTGTCCGACTACGTCGTGGAAGGGAGCGCGCAATGAGCCAGGCAACCGGTGGCGCGTTGCGGCGCATCCCGCTGCACGCACTGCACGCCGAGCACGGCGCCAAGTTCGGCGCCTTCGCCGGCTACGAGATGCCGATCCAGTATCCGGGTGGCCTGAAAGCCGAGCACCTGCACACCCGCGACCGCGCCGGCCTGTTCGACGTCTCGCACATGGGCCAGCTGCGGATCCGTGCCGCCGACGACCGGCCGGCGACGCTGCACGCGCAGCTCGAGGCGGCGCTGCCGGTGGACTTCGAGGGCTGGGCGCACGCGACGCAGCGCTATTCGCTGCTGCTCAACGAGCGCGGCGGCATCGAAGACGACCTGATGCTGGTGCACCTCGTCGACGGCGCCCGCGCCGAGGTGCGCATGGTGGTCAACGCCGGCAACCGCGACGCGGACCTGCGATGGCTGCGCGAGCGCTGCCCGACACTGCGCATCGACTGGGTCGACGCGGTGCTCGTCGCGCTGCAGGGGCCGGCCGCCGAAGCCGCGCTCGCGGCGCTCGATCCGGCGGCGGCGACGCTGCGATTCATGCAGGCGGCGACGCTGCACCTCGCCGGCGCCGAGTGCTTCGCCACCCGTTCGGGCTACACCGGCGAGGACGGCTACGAGATCTCGCTGCCGCTCGCGCGGGCCGAGTCGATCGTGCGCCGCCTGCTCGCCAATCCGGCGGTGCAGCTGGCCGGGCTGGGCGCGCGCGACACGCTGCGGCTCGAAGCCGGCCTGCCGCTGCACGGCAGCGACATCGACGCCACGACGAACCCGGTGGAGTCCGGCCTGGCGTTTGCGATCCCGCGCTCGCGCCGCGCGGGCGGCGCGAAAGCCGGCGGCTTCCCCGGCGCGGACGCGATCCTCGCGCAGCTCGCCGAGGGCCCGCCGCGCAGGCTGGTCGGGCTGGTGGCGCACGAACCGGTGCCGATCCGCGCGCACGCGGCGATCGTCGCCCCGGACGATCGCCAGGTGGGCGAGGTCACCAGCGGCACCGTGTCGCCGACGCTCGGGCATCCGGTGATGCTGGCGCGCGTCGAGCGCGGCGCGCTCGACGACGCGACCCGCGCGCCGCTGCGCGCGGTGGTGCGCGACCGCCGCCCGGGCGTGATGCCGACGCCGTTGCCGTTCGTGCCGAAGCGCTACAAGCGCTGAAGCAGGGAAAAGATGGGGGAAAGACACGGGCGACCCCGGGGCCTCGGGGTTTCCCGTAGCCTGCCAGCGCCGCCTTGAGTCGGGTTGCGCCTTGTGCGTAGACTCCCGCGATACCCTCGAGAGGAGACCCGACATGAAGACGTCCTGCATCGCCCCCCTGCTGACCGCGGCCGCGCTGCTCGCGCCGGCCATCGCATCGGCCGGCCCAACCCTGGACGCCGTCAAGCAGAGAGGTGCGCTGCGTTGCGGCGTCAACACCGGCCTGATCGGTTTCTCGACGCCGGACAGCCAGGGCAAGTGGACCGGCATCGACGTCGACTTCTGCCGGGCGGTGGCGGCGGTCGTGCTCGGCGACCCGAACAAGGTCCAGTTCGTGCCGACCAACACGCAGAACCGCTTCACGGTGCTGCAGTCGGGCGAAGTCGACATCCTGTCGCGCAACACGACCTGGACCGCGAGCCGCGACGCGACGCTCGGCGCGGTGTTCGCCGGCACGATCTTCTACGACGGCCAGGGCTTCATGGTGAAGAAGTCGGCCAACATCAAGAGCGCGACGCAGCTCAACGGCGCGACGATCTGCGTGCAGCCGGGCACGACCACCGAGCTGAACCTGAGCGACTACTTCCGCACCAAGAAGATGACGTTCCGGCCGGTGGTGGTCAACGAACTGCAGCAGGTCGAGCAGGCGTTCTTCTCGGGCCGCTGCGACGTCTTCACGACCGACATCTCGGGCCTGGCGGCGACGCGGCTGAAGGCGCCGAACAAGGACGACTACGTGATCCTCCCCGAGGCGATCTCCAAGGAGCCGCTAGGCCCGCTGGTGCGGCGTGGCGACTGGGAGTTCTACAACATCGTCAAGTGGACGCTGTTCGGCCTGATCGAAGCCGAGGAGTACGGCGTGTCGTCGGCCAGCGTCGACAAGCTGAAGTCCGAGAGCAAGGATCCGCCGATCCAGCGGCTGGTCGGCACGTCGGGCGACATCGGCAAGGGGATGGGCCTCGACAACGACTGGCTGGTGCGAGCCGTCAAGGCGGTCGGCAACTACGGCGAGATGTACGAACGCAACGTCGGCCCGATCGGCATCGCGCGCGGCATCAACGCGCAGTGGCGCGACGGCGGGCTGATGTACGCGCCGCCGATCCGCTGACCGGACACGCCGCCACCGTCCCCATCCCCGCGGCCGCTCGCCGATCAGACCGATCGCGCGCATGTTCCACAGCGAGCGCGCCCGCGGGATTCTCTACCAGGTGCTGCTGCTGGCGGCCGTCGTCGGCGTCGGCTGGTACCTGGTCTCGAACACGCTGCACAACCTGTCGACGCGGCAGATCCAGGTCGGCTTCGACTTCCTGTCGCGCGAAGCCGGCTTCGAGATCGCCGAGTCGCACATCGCGTACGACGCGTCGAACGCCTACGGCCGCGCCTTCGTCGTCGGCCTGTTGAATACCCTTTGGGTGTCGTTTCTCGGCATCGTCGTCGCAACGGTGGTCGGCACGCTGGTCGGCGTCGCGAGGTTGTCGCCGAACTGGCTCGTGGCGCGCTTCGCGTCGGCCTACGTCGAGTTCATGCGCAACATCCCGTTGCTGCTGCAGCTGTTCGTCTGGTACGGCCTGCTCACCGAGCTGCTGCCGCCGGTGCGCGAGGCGATCGCGTTCGGCGAGCTCGCGTACCTGAGCCAGCGCGGCCTGCGCTACGCGTGGCCGCAACCGGCCGAAGGATGGACTGCGGCCAGCTGGGCCCTCGCCGCTGCGATCGCGCTCGCGTTCGGCTGGCGCGCGCTGTCCCGTCGTCGGCAGCGCGCCACGGGCGCGCAATGGCCCGTCTTCTGGCCATCGCTCGCGCTGCTGGCCGGATTGCCGACGATCGCATGGTTCGCCGGGGGCGCGCCGACCGCGCTCGATGCGCCTCGACTCGGCGGCTTCGACTTCCAGGGCGGCCGGGCGCTGTCGCCCGAGTTCCTCGCGCTGCTGATCGGCCTGTCGACCTACACCGCGGCGTTCATCGCCGAAGTGGTGCGCGGCGGCATCCTGGCCGTGCCGCATGGCCAGTCCGAGGCGGCGATGGCGCTCGGCCTGAAGCCCGGCCAGCGATTGCGACTGGTCACGCTGCCGCAGGCGCTGCGCGTGATCATTCCGCCGCTGACCAGCCAGTACCTGAACCTGACCAAGAACTCGTCGCTGGCCGTCGCGATCGGTTACCCGGACCTGGTCGCGGTCGCCAACACGACGATGAACCAGACCGGCCAGGCGATCGAGGCGATCGCGATCCTGATGGCCGTGTACCTGACGATCAGCCTGGCGATCTCGCTGTTCATGAACTGGTACAACGCGCGCACGCGGCTGGTCGAGCGCTAGATGGGCTGGGTCCGCGCCAACCTGTTTTCTTCGCCGGCCAACGCCGCGGTGACGCTCGCGGTGCTTGCGGCGCTCGCCTGGGTGCTGCCGGGCGTGGCCAACTGGCTGGTGTTCGACGCGGTCTGGGGCCGCGCGCCGGTGGCGGCCTGCGACGCGGTGCGCGGCCAGGGCGCTTGCTGGGCGGTGGTTGCCGAGAAGTTCCGCTTCATGCTGTTCGCGGTCTATCCGTACGAGGAGCAGTGGCGCCCGGCGATCGTCGTCGCGCTGCTGTGCGCAATGCTGCTGGTCTCCGGGTTCCGGCGCTTCTGGCAGCCGTGGCTGGCCGCGGTGTGGGCGGCCGGCATCGCGCTGACCTTCTGGCTGATGGGCGGCGGTGCCGGGCTCGCGCCGGTGCGCACCGAGCAGTGGGGCGGCCTGCCCGTGACGCTGATCCTCGCGATCTTCGGCATCGCCTTCGCGTTCCCGCTCGGCGTGCTGCTGGCGCTGGGCCGGCGCTCGCACCTGCCGATCATCCGCTCGCTGTCGGTGATCTACATCGAGGTGATCCGCGGCGTGCCGCTGATCACGGTGCTGTTCATGGCGTCGGTGATGTTCGCGCTCTTCCTGCCCGAAGGGCTGCGGATCGAGCAGCTGCTGCGCGCGCAGATCGCGATCATCCTGTTCGTCGCCGCGTATCTCGCGGAGGCCGTGCGCGGCGGCCTGCAGGCGGTGCCGCGCGGCCAGTACGAGGCCGCCGAGGCGCTCGGACTGTCGTACTGGAAGTCGATGGGGCTGGTGATCCTTCCGCAGGCGCTGCGCGTGTCGATCCCGTCGATCGTCAACAGCTTCATCTCGCTGTTCAAGGACACGTCGCTGGTGGTGATCATCGCGATCTACGACTTCGCCTACGCGGTGAAGAAGTCGGTCGAGACCGACTTCGCGTGGAAGAAGTACTTCATCGAGGCGTTCCTGTTCTCGATCGTCGTCTACTGGATCTTCTGCTTCGGGATGTCGAAGTACAGCCAGTGGCTCGAACACGATCTCGCGCGCGGCGAGCGCCACTGAAGGAACCGCCATGACCGACGCATCGCCCCCCGCCCCGGCTGCGCGGACAGCCTCGCCCGGCGAAGCGCCGGCGATCCTGATCGAGAACCTCGGCAAGTGGTTCGGCGACTTCCAGGTGCTCAAGGACATCGACCTCAGGGTCGCGCGCGGCGAGCGCATCGTGGTCTGCGGCCCGTCGGGGTCGGGCAAGTCGACGCTGATCCGCTGCATCAACCGGCTCGAGCCTCACCAGCAGGGCCGCATCGTGGTCAACGGCACCGAGCTCACCGGCAACCTGAAGAACATCGACACGGTGCGCTCGACCGTCGGCATGGTGTTCCAGCACTTCAACCTGTTCCCGCACCTGACCGTGCTCGAGAACTGCACGCTGGCGCCGATCTGGGTGCTGAAGAAGCCGACGGCCGAGGCGCAGGCCACCGCGATGCGCTTCCTCGAGCGGGTGCGCATCGCCGACCAGGCGCAGAAGTACCCTGGCCAGATCTCCGGCGGCCAGCAGCAGCGCGTGGCGATCGCACGCGCGCTGTGCATGAACCCGTCGATCATGCTGTTCGACGAACCCACCTCGGCGCTGGACCCGGAGATGGTCAAGGAGGTGCTCGACACGATGATCATGCTGGCCGGCGAAGGCATGACCATGCTGTGCGTCACGCACGAGATGGGCTTCGCCAAGGCGGTCGCCGACCGCGTGATCTTCATGGATCGAGGCGAAATCGTCGAGCAGGACGTGCCGGACCGCTTCTTCGAGGCGCCGAAGAACGAGCGCACGAAGCAGTTCCTGAGCCAGATCCTGCACAGGTGATTGCATCACGCTTGCGCCGGTGATGACGACGCCTTCGAGCAGGTTTTCCTGCGCGTACCCGCTCTTCACGCACGGGGTGCATGTCCACGGTGTGCCGCCGCGCGCCAGGAAATCGCGCAGCACGTCCGTCAGCGGACGGTGGTACCGGAGTAGAGGCCGATCATCTCGTCGGGTCGTGGTGCCTCGTCGCGGTTGCCGACCGAACGATCTTCAGGGACCATGGCGAAGTCGTCGAGCGGATCGGGAGCGCGGCAGAGTGCCGCGGTGAACGCCTTTTGGACATCGAGCAAGTCCGCACTGCCGTGTTGGCGACGATCGCGTCGATCGCGCCCGATGCCGACGCAAACGGCATCCGTCACGACCAGCCCCTGCGCCGGCAGGTCGATCTCGACTCGATGGACTGGCTCAACCTGATCGCCGCGCTCGGCGAACGGCTGTCGATCGGAATTCCCGAATCCGACTACGGGCGCCTCGACAGCGTGGACTCGATCGTCGCCTACCTGAGCTCGCGGCACGGGCTGCCGCCGTGCGAGCCGAAGCACGCCGCGACCCCCGTTGCGCCGGCACCGGCCAGCGCGCTGCACGCGATCGACGGAACGCCAGTCACGGTGCGCCCGATCGTCCGGGACGACGCGGCGCTGGTGGCCGACTTCGTCCGCAAGCTCTCCGCCGAGGCGCGCTACAAGCGCTTCATGGCGACGGTCAGCGAGTTGTCGCCGTCGAAGCTGGCGGCGCTGACCGACGTGGACCAGGTTCGCAACGTGGCGATGGCGGCGACGGTGGACGACGGGCAGCGGCCGGAGATCGTCGGCGTCGCGCGCTACAGCGTCGACGCCGGCGGTACCGCATGCGAGTTCGCGGTAGCGGTCGCAGACACATGGCAGGGAACGGGGCTGGCAGGCATCCTGATGCACACGCTGATCGACATCGCGCGGACTCGTGGCCTGGCCACGATGGAGGGCATCGTCCTGGCGACGAACCGCCGCATGCTGAAACTCGCGCGGCAGCTGGGCTTCAGGCAACTCCGCGAGCCGGGCGACCCCGGCACGGTTCGCGTCGTTCGCGCGCTCAAAGCCTGAAGATCTTCCCCGGATTCATGATGTTCGCCGGGTCGAGCGCGCGCTTGATCCGCCGCATCAGGTCGAGCGCGTCGTCGCCGGCCTCCTCTTCGAGGAAGCCGATCTTGTGCAGGCCGACGCCGTGCTCGCCGGTGCAGGTGCCGTCCATCGACAACGCGAGCCGCACGATCGCGTCGTTCAGGCGCTCGGCCTCGGCCATCTCGGCCGGGTCGTTCGGGTCGACGACGAGCACCGCGTGGAAGTTGCCGTCGCCGACGTGGCCCACGATCATCGTCGGGAACCTCGCGGTGTCGAGGATGCGACGCGCGCCGGTGATCGAATCGCTCAGCCGCGAGATCGGCACGCAGGTGTCGGTCGAGATGGCGCGGCTGCCCGAGCGGACCTGCAGGCAGGCGAAGTACGCGTTGTGCCGAGCGGTCCACAAGCGCGTGCGATCCTCGGGGCGCGTGGCCCAGTCGAAGTCCTGTCCGCCGTGCTCGCGCGTGATCTGCTGCGCGGTCCCGGCCTGCTCGCGCACCGACGACTCGCTGCCGTGGAACTCGAAGAACAGCGTCGGCGCCTCGCGCAGCGTGGTGTGGCTGTAGGCGTTGATCGCACGGATCGCGTGCTCGCAGACGTACTCGCAGCGCGCCACCGGCACGCCGAGCTGGATGATCTGGATCACCGCGTCGATCGCCTGCGCCAGGCTCGGGAAGCTGACCACCGCGGCCGATATCGCCTCCGGGACCGGGTAGAGCCTCACCGTCACTTCGGTGATCACGCCGAGCGTCCCTTCGGAACCGACGTAGAGCCGGGTGAGGTCGTAACCCGCCGACGACTTCTTCGCGCGAGTCGCGGTGCGTACGACCTTGCCCTCGGCGGTGACCACGGTGAGCCCGAGCACGTTTTCCCTCATCGTGCCGTAGCGCACCGCGTTCGTGCCCGACGCCCGCGTGGCGGCCATGCCGCCGAGGCTGGCGTCGGCGCCCGGGTCGATCGGGAAGAACAGGCCGGTGGACTTCAATTCCTCGTTCAGCTGCTTGCGCGTGACGCCCGCCTGCACGGTCACCGTGAGGTCCTCGGCATTGACCGCCAGCACGCGGTTCATCTGCGACACGTCGATCGACAAACCGCCCTGCACGGCCAGCAGGTGGCCCTCGAGCGACGATCCCACGCCGAACGGGATGACCGGCGCCTCGTGCGCGCGGCACTGCCGGACCGCGTCGGCGACTTCATCGGTGCTGCGCGCGAACACCACCGCGTCGGGCGGCGTGACCGGGAACGGCGACTCGTCGCGGCCGTGGTGCTCGCGCACCGCGTTGGCGCTGCTGAAGCGCTCGCCGAAGCGCGCGCGCAGCGACGCGACCAGCGCATCGGGCAACGGGCGCTTCAGCGTCGCGGGAAATCCGCGGGGGTGGTTCATGGCGTTCTCCGTCGACCCGGTCGATTGTAGCCCTCCCCGAAAGCCCGCGACGGCGCCGGTGCGGCGGCCCGGTCGGCGCGACGACGCGCGGTACACTGCGGCGCATGGGACACCGACTTTCGAGAATCGCCACGCGGACCGGCGACGACGGCACGACCGGGCTCGGCGACGGCAGCCGCACGCGCAAGGACAGCCTGCGCATCGCGGCGATCGGCGACGTCGACGAACTCAATTCCACGATCGGGCTGCTGCAGACCGAGCCGCTGCCGGAGACGGTGCGCTCCGCGCTCACCGACATCCAGCACGACCTGTTCGACCTCGGCGGCGAGTTGTGCATCCCGGGCTTCGAGAACCTGCCGGAAGCGCGGGTCGCGCGGCTCGACGAGCTGCTCGAGCACTACAACGCCGACCTGCCGAGGCTGCAGGAGTTCATCCTGCCGGGTGGCTCGCGCGCCGCGGCGATCGCGCACGTCGCGCGGACCGTGTGCCGACGCGCCGAGCGCGGCATCGTCGCGCTGGGCGGCTCCGAGCCGGTGCGGCCGGTGTGCCGCCAGTACGTCAACCGCCTGTCGGACCTGCTGTTCGTTCTGGCGCGCGTGCTGAACCGGCACGCGGGCGGCAGCGACGTGATGTGGGAGAAAGGACGCGCGCGCTAGTGTGGGAGAAAGGTCGCGCCAGTGCGCGGCGAACACCGTGGCGCGCCGCCCATGGAACGACGTTCGCGGCACGCGTTACGTGTCGCGCGCAGCCTCGAGATAGGACACCAGCTTCGCGCTGGTCTGGCGCAGCCGCTCCGACAGCAGCTGCACCAGCTTCAGCAGGATCTTGTTGCCGAGCTTGGGCTCTTCGCCGAGCACCAGCATCAGCGCATCCCGCGTGAGCACCGCGATGCGGCTGTGCTCGAGCGTGACGCAGGACGCAAAACGCGGCTCGCCGTCGAACATCGACATCTCGCCGAGCGAGTGCCCCGAATGCGCGACCGCGATCCGCGACGGGTAGTTGTAGCGGTTGCGGCGCAACACGTCGACCATGCCCTGCATCAGCAGCATCATGAAATCGCCGCTCTCGCCCTCGTTGATGACCGTCACGCCCGGCGGCGCCTCGTACACGTACATGAACGTGCCGAGCTTGCGCGTCTCGTCGATGTCGAGGCCCGAGAACAGCGGCGTCTGGGCCATCAGCCCGTGAATCTGGTCGGCGAAGTCGCTGGCCCGCCCGACGGGCCGCAGCCCGAGCGCGAGCAGCCGCTCGTGCGGCGTGCGCTTTCCCGAGCCAACCGCGGTCGCCGATGCCTGCGGCGCAGCGCCGCCCTTGACCGCTTCCATTGGCTACCTCCGAATTTTGAGTCGTTATAGCACGATATCTGCAGGGTCGACCGCGCCGGCCGCGACCTTGCAGCCGCACGTCGGCGTTTTTCCGACAGGTGGCAGCGCAGCGCGGGCAGGCGCACCGTACCGCTACTCGTCGACCGACAGCCGACGCGCGCGCACGGCCTCGGCCAGCACGTCGAGCACCGCTACGGTCTCGTCCCAGCCGATGCATCCGTCGGTGATGCTCTGGCCGAAGACCAGCGGCTTGCCGCGCACCAGGTCCTGGCGACCCGCCTGCAGGTGGCTCTCGATCATCACGCCGAAGATCCGCGCGTCGCCCGCGGCCAGTTGCGCGGCGATCGCGCCCGCCACGGCGATCTGGTTCCCCGGATTCTTCTGGCTGTTGCCGTGGCTCGCGTCGATCATCAGCCGGCACGCGAGCGCCGCTGCCGCAGCCTCGCGGCAGGCCGATTCGACGCTCTCGGCATCGTAGTTCGGTTTGCGGCCGCCGCGCAGGATCACGTGGCAGTCCTCGTTGCCGTTGGTCGACACGATCGCCGAGTGTCCGCCCTTGGTGACGGACAGGAAGTGGTGCGGCTGCGACGCCGCCTTGATCGCGTCGAGCGCGATCTTCAGGTTGCCGTCGGTGCCGTTCTTGAAGCCCACCGGACACGACAGGCCCGAGGCCAGCTCCCGGTGCACCTGCGACTCGGTGGTCCGCGCGCCGATCGCGCCCCACGCGATCAGGTCGGCGATGTACTGCGGCGTGATCATGTCCAGGTACTCGGTGCCGGCCGGCAGCCCCATCTCGTTGATGTCGAGCAGCAGCTCGCGCGCGGTCCGCAGGCCCTTGTTGATGTCGAAGCTGTCGTCGAGGTCGGGATCGTTGATCAGCCCCTTCCAGCCGACGGTCGTGCGCGGCTTCTCGAAGTACACGCGCATCACGATCTCGAGGTCGCCCGCCAGGCGTTCGCGCTCGCGCCGCAGCCGCGCCGCGTACTCGCGCGCTGCCCGGGTGTCGTGGATCGAGCAGGGGCCGACGACCACCACCAGGCGGTCGTCCATGCCGTGCAGCACGCGATGAATCGCCTGGCGCGACTGGTAGGTCGTGTCGGCCGCGCGCTCGCTGATCGGGAACTCGCGCAGCAGGTGCGAGGGCGGCGCGAGTTCCTTGATCTCGCGGATGCGCAGGTCGTCGGTGGTATGGGTCATGGTCGGCTGGGGTTTCGGGAGCGGAAAAAAAAACCGCCGGACTGGGCCGGCGGTCTCATCGGATTCGGTTCGGTGCTTCAGGTCTGCGAACGCGCTCCCGACTCGTCCTGCCGGCGGCAGGAAAAGCCGAAGAAGTAAAAATGAAAGGCGACGCGGTGCAACATATTTTCAGTGTACGGCCTGATCGCTGCCGCCGCAAGCCGGGGACACCCGCTGTCGCGCCGCCGCCGAATCCGCCTTCGCGGCAACCACCGCAAAGGCGGCTACTTGAGCGACAGGTCGACCCGCGGGATCGGTGCGGGCGCCCCCTTGGCGGCGCCGGCGGCCGGAGCTTCGGCGGAACCATCGGCCGAGCCGTCGGCCGCTCCCGCGCCGGCGGCGGGTCGTGCGGCCTGCGCAGCTTCGTCGGCGCGCGACGCTCCGCCGCCGATTCGCGGAGCGACGATGAACAGCCGCTCGCCGGGAATCTTGCCGGTCGTCTCGAGCCAGTCCTTCGCCTGCTGCGCCCGGTCGTTGGCCAGGCGAGTCAGGTCGGCGTCGCCGGCCTCGATGTGCGCGAGCATCATGCGCTCCATCTCGGCGCGAGGCTGCGACTTCACCAGGCCGATCGCGTTGCGCGGCTTCTCGAACTTGGCCGCTCGCCACGCGAGCCCGAGGTACTTCTCGTATTCCTGCGGCTCGATCGTCACCTGGTCGATCGCCGCCGAGTCGGCGCCGGCGCTGACGGTTTCCCTGAGCTTCTGCGCCTTCACGGCGCGCTCGAGCGCGAGCTGGCGCAGCGCATCGCGGTCCGCGGCCGGATCGGCCCGTCCGGCGAGGTCCAGCTTCAGGCCAGGCCGATCGTTCAATGCCTTGGCCACCGCCTCCAGCTTCTTCAGTGCCGCCGGCGCAAGGCCGGAGCGGCCGGGTTCGAAGCCGATCCACGACAACTCGGCCCCGCCGGCGCCGGCCAGGTTCGCGATCAGCGTGAATGGAGCGGTCACGGCCTTGACGATCAGGTTGACGATGATCCGCAGCACGATGCCGCCGACGCTGAACTTCGGGTCGTCCAGCGAACCGCTGATCGGCAGGTTCACGTCGATCACGCCGTTGCGGTCCTTCAGCAGCGACACCGCGAACAGCACCGGCAGCTTGATCGCGTCGGGACTCTCGACCTTGTCGCCAAAAGTGAGCTGGTCCAGCACGATGTTGTTCTCGGCCGTCAGCTGCCGATTCTCGACCTTGTACGCGACCTTCGCCGACAGCTTGCCCTTCTCGATGCCGTAGCCGACGTACTTCGCCGAATACGGCGACAGCCGCGGCAGGTCGATGTCGCTGGCGTCGGCCTTCAGGTCGAGGAACAGCGGTTCGGCGAGCGGATTCACCTTCCCGAGGATCTGGACGGTGCCGGTCTGGTCGACGCGGCCGCGCAGTTCGACGTCGCCGGCCTGCTCCGGCGTGATCTCCGAAACCTGCCCGTTCATGCCGGTCAGGTTCGCCGAGTAGTTGGGCTGCACGAAGAAGTCGCTGAAGTCGATGTTGCCGTCGGTCAATTGCACGCCGCCGACGCGCAGCTTGCGCCGCAGCGGCGCGTCGGCCGCCGTCGGAGCGGCGGCGGACGCGGCTGCGGCAACGGGCGCCGTCGGCGACCGCGGTGTCGCCGCACTCCCGGCTCCGCGATCGACGAGCAGGTCGCGAAGATTCAGCCGCCCCTCCGCGCTGAGGATCACGCGCGCATAGAAGCTGGTGAGCGCGATGCTGCCGACGTCGACCGCGAGCGGCTCGGAGTCGAAGTCGACCTCGTCGAACGTCAGCGACTTCCAGCGCAGCAGTTCGGTGCTCGCCTCCTTGGTGACCGCCGCGAAGTCGGCGATCGATGTGCGGCCCTTCCAGGTGACGCGCGGCGCCCCCTTCCCGGGCACCGAGAACCGCAGGGTGCCGTCGGCGCTGACCGCGCCGCTCGACACGAGCGCGTTCACGTACTCGGTGAAGTACGGTTGCAGCGGCACGATCACCAGGTCACGCGCAGCCACGCGCAGCGTCGCCGCGAGCGGCCTGAGCCCGAGGTCGCCGGCCAGGTTCAGCGAGCCCCGGCGGTCGACCCGCGCCTTGACCTGCACTTTGGCGCGCGGCGCGCCGTCGGCACTGGAGACCCCGCTTGCGCCGATATCGATCGCGCGCACGCGCAGGTTGGCCGCCCGTCCGCCGCGCTGGTCCTCCAGCTCGACGCCGAAGTCCTCGATCGCGAGCTTGCCGAGCCCGAGCGTCCACTCGCCGGCCGCGGCCGCAGCCGTATCGCCGGACGCCGCCGCCGGCGATTCGGCTCCGCCGCCGACCCGGCGTTCAGGCGCCGCAGTTTCCCGCGGGTCGGCGGCCGCGACCCGCTGCAAGTTGAAGCGGCCCGCGTCGTCGCGGCGCACAAGCAGCTGTCCGCCCTTCGTCGAAAGGGTGCCGAGATCGATCGTTCGCTTCGACAGGTCGATCGTGACGCCGTCGAGATCGAGCTGCGGCAGCGCAATCAGCGTGCGCTTGTCCCAGCGCTGGCGCAGCGACAGGGCCTTCAGTTTCGCCGACCCCTCCTCGACGCGGACCGCGGTGCCGGCCTTGCCGACCGGCGTCACCCGCACTCTTGCAGCGAGTGCGAGCGTTCCGTCGAGCGCATCGAGGGCGACGCGGGGCTCGGCGAGCCACCACCACCGGGCGAGCGCGATCCCGGACAGCTGCGCCCGGGCGTCGACCGTGCCCTGCTGCCAAAGCGCAGTGCCGGTCGCGCGCCCGCTTTCGCCGTTCGCCAGGCCGAATGCCAGCTCGAATTCGGCCGGCACGTCCGGGTCGCTGACCAGCTTGCGCATCGTGGCCTCGACGCCGCCCGCGTTCAGCCGCAGCGGCTTCGGCTGGAATTGCATGTCGTCGAACGCGACCTTGCCGCCGTTGACGACGATCTCGTCGATCGCCCACTGCGGGCCGGGCGTCGCCGGCGGCGTCTTCGCGGTTGCGGGCGGTGACGCTTGCGCATCCGCCGCCGGTGTCGGCGGTGCCGCGGGCGATGCGGGTGCAGCTTCGGCTCGCGCACCGCCGCGCGTCCGACTGCGTTCGACGGCAGCCAGCACCGGCTCGAGGAAGCGCTGCCCTGCCTGGCGCCGGACCGCGATTTCCGGCGCGCTGATCGTGACGCGGCCGATCGTGTAGCGGTTGTCCGGCCACGCAACGGCAATCGGTTCGGCGGCGATCGACTCGGTGGCCAGCAGCGGCGTGCCGTCGGGCTGGCGCAGGTCGAGCCCGGCGAGGTTCGCGCTGCCGGTCACTGCGACCGTCGGCGTGGCGCCGGTCGGCTGCGAGAACGTGATCTTCAGCGCCGTGTCGAGCCGGCCGGCGCGCAACGCGACCGGCAACGGCACCGGCGAATAGCCGACGAAATCGGTGAGGTCGAAACCGTCGAGGTCGACGTCGAGCGTGGCGTCGCGGGTCGGGCTGAACGGCAACGACTTGCCCTCGAGCGAGAATGGCGCGCCGTTGACCGTCGCCCGCAGGCTCGGTTCGACCCAGACCTGCTCGTCCACCGGCAAGCTCGACACGTAGGGCACGGTCAGCGCGAGCGACGCGACCTCGTGACGCACGTCCAGCTGCGCGTCGTCGAACTCGAAGCGTCCCTCGTCGACGACGATGTTGGCCACCGAGAATCGCGGCGGCGGACCCGGCTCGGAAGGTGGCCGCGCCGCCCACTTGTCGAGCAGGTCCTGGATGGTGTAGACCCCGTGCTCGTCGCGCGCCAGGCGCAGGTGAGGCCGATGCAGCGAAACCGACGACAGCACCGGCGCCAGGCGGTACAGCGAGCGCCACGACAGGTCGGCGTCGAGCCGGTCGAAGCCGGCGAAGCCGGCACCGCCGGAGGGCTCGGACACGCTCAATCCGTGCACGCGCAACAGCAGCGTGAACGGGTTGAACTCGATGCGCTCGATCGCGACCGGCCGACCGAGTTCGGCGCCCAGCCGTTCGACCAGCTGGCTCTGCGCCACGCGCGGCGCGACCACGAAGCCGAGCAGCGCGTACACCGCGACCGCCGACAGGGCCCAGAGCGCGATTCGCAGCCAGCGGCGGCGGCGCGGCGGCGCCACCGGTGCCGAGGCCTGCGGCGAGTTCAGGTCCTGCGGAGAGCCCGGGTCCCGCGGCGCCGGCCCGGGCGGCGGCTCCGCAGGCCGGCCGCCGTCCGCTGTGCCGAGCCGCTCGCCGGCCATCGCGCGCCTATGCGGTCCCGCCGACGGTCAGCGCCTCGATGCGCAGCGTCGGCTGGCCGACGCCGACCGGCACGCTCTGGCCATCCTTGCCGCACACGCCGATGCCCGAGTCGAGGTGCATGTCGTTGCCGACCATCGTGACCCGCGTCAACGCATCCGGGCCGTTGCCGATGATGGTGGCGCCCTTGACGGGATACTGCAGCGTGCCCTTCTCGACCCACCACGCTTCGGACGCCGAGAAGACGAACTTGCCGTTGGTGATGTCGACCTGCCCGCCGCCGAAGTTCACCGCGTACAGGCCGCGGTCGATCGACGCGATGATCTCGGCCGGATCGCGATCGCCGTTGAGCATGTAGGTGTTGGTCATCCGCGGCATCGGCAGGTGCGCAAACGATTCGCGCCGGCCGTTGCCGGTGACGCCGACCTTCATCAGCCTCGCGTTCAGCGTGTCCTGCAGGTAGCCCTTCAGGATGCCGTCCTCGATCAGCACGTTTCGCTGCGACGGATTGCCTTCGTCGTCGATGTTCAGCGATCCGCGCCGGTCCGGCAGCGTGCCGTCGTCCACGACCGTGACGCCCTTGCTCGCGACGCGCTGCCCGACCCGGCCCGCGAACACCGACGAGCCCTTGCGGTTGAAGTCGCCCTCGAGCCCGTGGCCGACCGCCTCGTGCAGCAGCACGCCGGGCCACCCCGGACCGAGCACGACCGTCATCGTTCCCGCAGGCGCCGGTCGCGATTCGAGGTTGGTCAGCGCCGCCTGCACCGCCTCGTCGACGTAACGCGCCAGGCGCGCGTCGTCGAAGTGCGCGAAATCGAATCGACCCCCGCCGCCGCCGTGACCCTGCTCGCGCCGGCCGCCCTGCTCGGCGATCACGGTGAGCGAGACCCGCACCAGCGGGCGCACGTCGCCGGCGATCACGCCGTCGGACCGCGCCACCAGCACCACGTCGTACTCGGCGGCGAGACCGGCCATCACCTGTTTCACGCGCGGGTCCTTCGCGCGCGCCATGCGCTCCAGGCGCTCGAGCAACGCGACCTTCGCCGCCGCGTCGAGCCGCGGAATCGGATCGTCGGCCGCGTACAGCTCGCGGCCAGCCGTCGGCGCCAGCGACGAAGCCACCTTGACGCGCCCCGCACCGCGCGAAGCGATGGTGCGCGCGGCGCGCGCGGCCGACATCAGCGCATCGGCCCCGATCACGTCCGAGTACGCGAAAGCAGTCTTATCGCCCGAGACCGCGCGCACGCCGACGCCCTGGTCGATCGAGAAGCTGCCGGACTTGACGATGCCTTCCTCCAGGCTCCAGCCCTCGCTGCGCGTGAACTGGAAGTAGAGGTCGGCGTAGTCGACGCGATGCCGGAAGATCTCGGCCAGCGCGCCGCCGAGGTGGGACTCGTCGAGCCCATAAGGCTCGAGCAGGACGCTCCGCGCGATGGCGAGGCGCCCGAAAACGGGTTCTGCGGGTTTCATGCCGGACATGCTACATGACCCGGTGCGACAGCGCGGGCAGGCTGGCGCGCACCTGGCGGAGCCGCGCGCGGGACACGTCGCCGACCACCACGCCCTCGCCGTCCTGCGTCCGTGCCGACACGACCTCGCCCCACGGGTCGATCAGCATCGAGTGGCCCCAGGTGCGTCGGCCGTTCTCGTGCTGCCCGCCCTGCGCCGGCGCCAGCACGTAGCACTGGTTCTCGATCGCGCGTGCGCGCAGCAGCACCTCCCAGTGCGCGGCGCCGGTGGTCCAGGTGAATGCCGACGGCACCAGCATCAGGTCGGCCGGCGACAGCGCGCGATACAGCTCCGGGAAGCGCAGGTCGTAGCAGACGCTCAACCCGACGCGCCAGGTCGCCGGCGGCGCGCCCGGCGACGGCGCTGATTCGACGTCGAACACCGTCGGCGTGCGGCCTGGCACCAGGGTGGCCGACTCGTCGTAGCGCTCGCTGCCGTTGTCGAAGCCGAACAGGTGGATCTTGTCGTAGCGCGCCACGCGGCGCCCGTCCGGACCGTGGACCAGCGTGCTGTTGAGCACCTTGCCGGGATGTGCGCTGGCCAGCGGCATCGTGCCGCCGACCAGCCACAGCCCGTGCGCGGCGGCCTGGCCGGACAGGAACGCCTGCAACGGCCCGTGCCCGTCGGGCTCGCGGATCGCGAGCTTGTCGCGGTCGCTGCGGCCGAGCAGCACGAAGTACTCGGGCAACGCGACCAGCCGCGCGCCGGCGGCCGCAGCCTCGCCGATGAGCTGCTCGGCGCGCGCCAGGTTCTCGGACACGTTGGCCCCGGAGACCATCTGCACGGCAGCGACCCGCAACGACGGCTCGATCGTTGCGCCGGGCGTCGCTGCCGCGTTGGCTGCCTGTGCCATGCCTTCCCTCCAGTCGAAGCCTGCCCCGCGACGCTTCAGGGGACGTCCGGCGACGGCGACGGTACGACCGTCGGCCGCGAACGCTGCCCCACTGCCGGATCGCTCCACGATCCGGTCACGTCGTACTCGTAGGCGAACAGTTGCTGCAGCGGCTGCCGCAACGCCATCTGCGCGACCAGCGCGCCCAATCCCATCGCCGGATTGGCGATCGCCGCATAGGCGAGCGACGCAAGGCCTGCGTTCAACTCGGGGCGGACCGCGACCAGCAACGACTGGGTCTCGGCGGCGATGTCGGCCTCTCCGCGGATGCGCACCTGGGCGGCGACCCCTCGCATCTCGAAGTCCTCGGTGCGGGCGATGCCGTCGTCGATCCGCGCGTGTCCGCCGATGCCGTCGAAGGCGAAGCCTTCGGCGAACACGTCGCGGAAATCGAAGGCGAGTCGGCGCCGCAGCGACTGCAGGTTCAGCACGCCGATCAGCTTGGCGATGCCCGGATCCGACTTCAGGAACTGGCCCTTGCCGAGTTCGACCGCCAGTTCGCCGTCGAGGCTCCGGTAGTCCAGCTGCAGCGGCGACCCCACCCAGCGGATCTGTCCGTTCAGCCGGCCCGCGCCGCCACGCAGGGTGTCGGGCATCCCGAACAGCTCGAGCAGCCGGCCCGAATCGCGGATCTGCAGATCGAAGTCGAGCGCGGTCGCCCGCTTCAGGACGCCCGGACGCGTCTGCCAGCTGCCGCTCGCGTCCAGCGTGGCGGCGGCATTGCGGATCCGCAACTGCTGCAGCTGCCAGACCGGTGCGTCGGCGGCCCCCGTGTTCACCGCCTTCAGCTCGAGCGCGCCGAGCCGTCGGTCGTTCAGGATCAGTTCTTCCGCAGCGACGTCCAGCGCGGGCAGCGCCTCGGTCGTCGTGTCGAGCAGCGTCTCGAATTCCCCGATGCGGTTGCGCGGGATCTCGAGCCGCGCGAAGCGCGCCACGAGCGCGCCCTGCAGCTGGCCCGGCCCGGCCTGCCGCCAGCTGAAGAAGCCGTCGATCTCGCGCGCGCGAACATTCGCTCGCCACAAGCTGCCGGCCCTCGATGCGCCGAACACCACGTCGTGGAGCGTCTTGCCACCGACGTCGACGGAGCCGGCGACCAGCGACACGGTGTCGGGCATCAGCGAAAAGCCGCCGGCGCTGCCGTCCATCGTCGCGGCGAGCACCTCGCGGCCGAGCAACGCATTCCAGGCGTCGAGGTCGACGTCCGGCGCGCGGAGCAGCACCGCGAAGCCGGCGTCGGGGACGGTCGGCGCGTCGGCGAGTGCGAAGGCGCCGCGGCGCACCGTGAGCTGCTGCGACCCCGGATCGCGCTCGCGCTCGAACACCAGCCGCACGTCGTCGCGCAACGAGACGGCCAGCGTATCGCGCGCCGGGCGTTCCCCGGGCGCCGCGGGCGCCGCCGGTCGCGACTCGACGTGCAGCGGCCACTTCTCGCCCGCCGACTTCGCGAACGGCGCCGGCAGCGTGCTCGACAGGCCTTCGAGATCCGAGGTGACCACCAGCGTCGCGGCGCGCCCCGTCACGTCGACTTGGGCCCGGTACGCGGTCGAGCCCGCCAGCTGTCGCGTCAGCACGTTGTCGACGAGCCCGACGATGCCGTCTGCCGGGATCGTCCCCTGTGCGCGCAAGACAAAGCGGCCCGGCTCGGGCGTGTCGCCGTCGACGCTGACCGGGCCGCCGAGCAGCGTCGCGGTGAACGAGCGCAGCGCAAGCCCGTCCTCGGTGAACTCGAGTTGCCCGGCGACGCCATCCAGGCGCGGCAGCGTCCTGTCGAGCGCCAGTTCGTTGCCGGCGAGTCGCACGCTACCGCGCACCCGCGTCGCATCGACGTCCTCGAGCGGCATCTGGAAGGCAAGCTGCAGCTGCGCGTCGCCGCGAATCGTCAGGTCGCGGGTGAAGTCGTCGATCCGCGTGAGCAGCGGGCTTTCGTTGACGAAGCGCACCATGTCCTGCGCCGGCCCCTGCCCGCTGCCCTCGATCAGCAACAGCGGCTCGCGGAACTCGGCGATGCTCGCGCGCGTGCGCGCCAGAACGACGTCCCCGACGCGGCCCGTCGCGACGTCGATCTCCATGCCGGCGCGTTCGAATCGCAGACGCCCCTGGATGCGTTCGATGGCCGGCCAGCCCGGCGCGTACGCGAGCGTCGCATCGGCAAGCGCCGCGTCGACACGGAATTCCCCGGACGCGGGATCCCGGTACGGGAAATCCTCCAGATCGCCCTTGAGCACGAATTGCGCATCGCCGGAGCGACCCTCGAGCACCGCGTTGCGCACCCACCGCCTCACCTTCTCGGGAATTTCGAGCGGCAGGTAGCGGGCGGTACGCGCCGCGTCGGCGCGATCCAGGCGGCCGCGCAGGTCGACGATCCCCGCACCCTTGCCGCCGCTGCGATAGCGTCCGCTGACGTCTCCGCTGGCGTCGGCGTTGGCGAAGCGGAAGGCCTCGATGGTCACGTCCACGGCCGGCGCGGCACCCGGCGCGGGCGCGGGCCCGATCGTCCAGTTCGCGCGCGCGTCGAGGCGATCGAGTGCCACGTCGGGCTCGGCGAACAGGCCAGGGAAGCGCAGCACGACCGACTCGCCGTTCAGGTCGGCCGTGCCGCCGCGCTCGGTCAGGCGCGCGGTGCCCGAGACGTTCGAGAAGCCCGGCAACTTCAGTTCGCCAGGCCGCGGCGGCGCCTCGATCCGCTGGAAGCTCAGCTGCTCGAATGCGAGATCGACGGCCAGTCGCGACTCCGGATCCCCGGTTCCGCGCCCGTCGATCGGGTCCGCAGTCCAGTCGAACGCCAGCCGGTTCACGACGCCGGCGACGCGCATCGGTGCGAGGCGGCTGCGCCACGCATCGGACAGCGGCAGCCTGCCGGCCAGTTCGGACAGGCTGGCCGTGTCGAAGCGCCCGAGCGACAGCCTCGCGGCGACCAGGCGGCCGCCGCTCCCCAGCACCAGCCGCGAGTCGTCGTCGAGCGCGGACAGCAGCAAACCACGGTCGTCGTCGATGCGCAGCTTCCTGAACGCGATCGCGGTGGTGCCGTCGGCCTGCCGATCGGCTTGCGCCTCGGCCGACACGGCGCGCAGCGGCATTCGCCGACCCTCGACATCGACTTCGACGCCGTCGGCGGCGAACTTGACCAGCGTATCGATGGGGTGGCCCCCGTCGAAGCGCGACCAGGCACGCACGCTCGCCCGCCCCGCGCCGATCGCAACGGGCGGCGCGCCGGCCGGTCCGGCCGCCGGCGTCACGGACGACGGGCCGATGCGGTATTCCCGCCAGTCCTTCCAGCGCCGCGCCAGCGCCGCGAGTTCGACGCGTTGGGCGCTCACGTAGGCCTCGCCGTGCCAACTGCGCCACTCGTGAATCGACGTGAACGGCGGCCGATAGAACTCGATCGCCGCATCGATGCCGCCGCCGACGTCGAGGACCTCTGCCGCGCGCAGCGACGCGCGGTGCCGGCGGCCGACCGAGCCGAGCGAAATGTCCACGTCGCGCAGCGTCGCCGACTCCCCGACGACGTGGTCCTCCCAATCGACCGTCGCGTGCCGCAGCACGACGCGCCGGTGCGCGAACAGGCGAGCCAGTGCGTCGCCGCCGCTCGGCGTGTCTAAGTCGAGGTCGACGCCGGCGATGCGCAAGCGGCCTTCACCGAGCCGCTCGATGCGCAACGACGGAGCGTCGATCTCCAGCAGCGCGAGCGCCGGCCGGCCGGTGAGCAGAGAGCGCAACGACAGCACGGCGCGGATCTCGGTCGCGGCGAACGCGCTGCGTCCCTGCCCGTCGTCGATGGCGACGTCGCGGGCGATCAGGCGCGGGCGCAGGCCGTCGAGGCCGGTGGACAGTTCGCCGAGCCGAACCGGGCGCCCGATCGAGTCGGCGAGTCGACGCTCGATCGCCGGCCGCCACCGGTCGAGGTTCGGCCAGACGAAGTCCCGGATCGCGAGCCACGACACGCCGACGAGGACGATCGCTGCGACGCCACTCCAGCCCAGCCAGCGCAACGGCCCCGGAGCCCGTCTCCGGCCCCGCGCCGGCTTGCCGCCTTCGGATACCGGCGACGGCTGCGCGCCGGACGACGCGTGCGTACGGACGCCCGGCGCTGCGCCGGCCTCGGCCTGCTGGGCGATGGGCGGGTCGGTTTCGGAAGTGCTGGGCGGAGGGGATGAGGACATGAGAGACAATCCCCGACAAGGATAACCCTTCGGGCAGGGCACCATGCAGTTTCACGGCGAGCGGCACTCGGGCTACTTTCGGCGGTCGCTGCAGGCGCTGTCCGCGACCCTCGGCGAAGAGCCGGCGCGCGCGAGGCTCGCGGCGCTGGCGGCGGCGCCGCTGTACGGGAAAGCGCTGACCGACCTCGTGACCGCAATCGCGGTGCCGGGCGATACCGGCGCCACGCTGCGGCGGGCGCGCAGCTGGCTGATGCTGGCGCTGATCGAGCGCGACCTCGGCGGCGCGGCTTCGCTCGACGAGGTCTGCACGACGATGACCGGATTCGCCGAGCTCGCGACCGCGCGCGCGTTGCGCGGCGCCGCGCAGGAACTGGCCGCCCGGCACGGCCGTCCGCTCGACGCGCTCGGACGCCCGCAAGACCTGCTGGCGATCGGCATGGGCAAGGCGGGCGGCAACGAACTGAACGTCTCGTCGGATCTCGACCTGGTGTTCGTGTTTCGCGAAGAAGGCGAGTCCGAAGGCGTCGACGGCGTCGGCCGCATCGCCAGCAGCGACTGGATGCACCGGCTCGCGCGCCGCGCGATCGAACTGCTGGCCGAGTACACCGGCGACGGTTTCGTCTTCCGCATCGACACGAGGCTGCGGCCGAATGGAGACTCCGGCCCGCTGGTGGCCTCGATGGGGATGCTCGAGCAATACTTCTACGCGCAAGGCCGCGAGTGGGAGCGCTTCGCGTGGCTCAAGGGGCGCGTCCTCGCGGACTCCGGCGTCGCCGGCGACGCTGCGCGCAGCGACGACGAGGCCGCGCTCGAGCGCATCGTGACGCCATTCGTGTTCCGTCGCTACATGGACTACGAGGCGTTCGCCGCGCTTCGCGACCTGCACACGAAGATCCGCGGCGAGGTGGCGCGCCGCGCCGCGCGCGACCCGGAGGCGCTGGACGTGAAGCTCGGTCGCGGCGGCATCCGCGAGATCGAGTTCACGGCGCAGCTGTTCCAGATCGTGCGCGGCGGGCGCGACCCGGCGCTGCGCAGCCGCAGCACGCTCGAGACGCTGGCCACGCTGGTCGACCGCGGCCTGCTTCCCGCCGATGAAGCGCAGGCGCTGGCGCGCGCCTACCGGCTGCTCCGCCGCACCGAGCACGCGCTGCAGTATCGGGAGGACGCGCAGACGCATCGGCTACCGCACGAAGACGCCGATCGCGAGCAGGTCGCCGCGATGCTGCGCATGCCGCGCGCCGAGTTCGACGCGGCGCTCGCCACCGACACCGACCTGGTCGCGCGCGTCTTCGACCGGCTGCTGGCGCCGGAAGGCGACGGCGACGAGCGCACGGGCGACGGCGAGGTCAGCGAGGGCGAACTCGACGCCGAGGTCCGGCGCCGCTTCGACGCCTTCCGCGGCGGGCCGCGCTACGGTGCCGCGCGCCCCGAGACCCGCGCCGCGATCGAACGCCTGCTCGCCAGCGCCGTGCAGCGGCGCACGGGCAACGCCGGGCTGGTCCGGCTGGTGGACCTGCTCGACACGGTCTGCCGCCGCCCGGCCTACGTGGCGCTGCTGGGCAAGTACCCCGAGGCGTTCGCCCGCGTATTGCGCATCCTCGACTGGGCCAAGTGGCCGGCCGACTACCTGATGCAGCACCCGGTCGTGCTCGACGAGCTGCTCGACGGCCAGCTGCTCGACCAGGCCGACTACGCGGCCTGGAGCCGGCAGCTGCGCGAGCGCGTCGATGCGGCCCGGGACGACGGCGGGCCCGACGTCGAACGACAGATGGACATCGTCCGCGAGGCGCATCACGCGCAGGTCTTCCGGCTGATGGCCCAGGACCTCGCGGGGCGGCTCACCGTCGAGCGCGTGTCGGACCACCTGAGCGAGCTCGCCGACCGCGTACTCGACCTGGCGATCGAGCTGGTGTGGGCGACGCTGAGGCTGCGCTTTCGCGACCCGCCGCGCTTCGCGGCGATCGCCTATGGCCGGCTCGGCGGAAAGGAACTGGGCTACACGTCCGACCTCGACCTGGTCTTCCTGTACGACGACGACGACGACCGCGCCCCGGAGGCCTACGCGCAACTCGCGCAGCGGCTGTCGGGCTGGCTGTCGGCGCGCACCGCCGCCGGGCTGCTGTTCGAGATCGACCTGCGGCTGCGGCCGAACGGGGTCGCCGGGCTGCTGGTGTCGAAGCTCGGCGCGTTCGAGGCCTACCAGCGCGAGTCGGCCTGGGTCTGGGAGCACCAGGCGCTGACACGGGCGCGCTTCTCGGCCGGCGACCGTGCCATCGGCGAGCGCTTCGAGGCGATCCGGCGCGACGCGCTGTCGCAGCGCCGCGACCTCTCGGCGCTGCGCAACGAGGTCATCGCGATGCGCCGCAAGATGCACGAGGGCCACCCCAACCGCAGCGAGCTGTTCGACCTCAAGCACGATCGCGGCGGAATGGTCGACATCGAGTTCCTCGTTCAATACCTCGTTCTCGCGCACTCGTGCGACCACGCGGAACTGCTCGACAACGTCGGCAACATCGCGCTGCTCGGACGTGCCGCCGGATTCGGCCTGATCGACGCCGGTCTGGCCGGAAGAGCCGCCGACGCGTACCGGCGCTACCGCAAGCTGCAGCACCGGCTGAAGCTCGACGACGCGGCCTACGCGCGCGTGGCGCCGGACGTCGTGGCCTCGGAACGCGAGGCCGTCGTCGCGCTCTGGCAGACGGTGCTCGGCCCGCGTTGAGCGCCGACCCGTCGTGACGGCGCGTCAGCGCGCCGCGTCACGCCGCGGGACCGCGACGCTCGATCAAGACACGGCGGGCTGGGTACGGCCGAGCGCCCAGCCGTTGCGCCCGGCCAGCCAGATCACGGCACCGAGCACGAGCAGCACGAACGGCAGCGACAGCAGGTTCAGGATCGACCAGCCGTTGACGAACAGCAGTGCGCCGGACGACGCCGAACTGGTGATCATGGTCGTGAACACGCACAGGTCCATGAAGCCCTGCACCTTGTTCTTCTCCGCGCTCCGGTAGGCGCTGGTCAGCAGCGCCGTGGCGCCGGTGTACATGAAGTTCCAGCCCACGCCGAGCAGGATCAGCGCGGCGACGAAGTGCATCAGTTCGACGCCGGACAGCGCGATCGCCACGCAGCCGAGCATCAGCAGGCAGCCGACGACGATGATCGGCAGGACGCCGAACCGGCCGATCAGCGAACCCGTGACCAGCCCCGGCGCGAACATGCCGATCACGTGCCATTCGATCACCAGCGCCGCCGACGCGTACGGGTGGCTGCACACCTGCATCGCCAGCGGCGTGGCGACCATCAGCAGGTTCATCACGCCGTACGACAGCGCTGCGCACACGATCGCCACCCAGCACGCCGGCTGGCGCAGGATCTCTGCCAGCGGCCGCGCGATGCCGCCACCGTCCGACTTCGTCGCCGCCGGCAGGCGCAGCAGTTGGGCCAGCAGCAGCGACGCGAAAGCGAACCCGACCAGCGTCAGGTAGGTGCCGGCGAATTGCGCCGGCAGCCATTCCCGCGACCACTTCGAAATCTCGGGCCCGATCACCCCGCCCGCGATGCCGCCGGTGAGCACCAGCGAGATGGCCCTTGCCTTGAAGTCGGGCCGGTAAGCGTCGGCGACGTCGGCGGCGGCAAAGCGCAGGCTGGCGCCGAACGCGTTGTACAGCCCGCAGACGAAAGTGGCGGCGCACAGCAGCGCGAGGCTGCCCAGCGTCATCGCGTGCCAGGCGAGCACGGCGCCGAGCATCGCGACCAGCGAGCCGACGGTGTAGCCGGCGCGCCGCCCGAGGCGCCGCATGAACGCCGCCGCCGGCATCGACCAGACCGCGCCGCCGAGCACGTAGCCGGTGACCGGCAAAGTCGCGAGCAGCTTGTTGTCGGCCAGCTGCAATCCCGCCAGGCCGTTGACCGCGATCAGCGTGACGTTGTTGGTCAGCAGCAGCGCCTGCATCAGCGAAAGCAGGCCGACCTGGAAGCGCAGCGTGGCAAGCATGGGGCGACAGTTTAGCGCCGGGGCGCGCGTTCGCTAGAATGAGCGGTTTGGCGCGCATCGAGCGCGAACGGGAGAATTCCATGTCGATGGCCGACCGCGACGGTCAAATCTGGTTCGACGGCAGGATGGTCGACTGGCGCGACGCCAGGATCCACGTGCTCACCCACACCCTGCACTACGGGATGGGGGTGTTCGAGGGCGTGCGCGCTTACAAGACCCCGCGCGGCACCGCGATCTTCCGGCTCGCCGAGCACACCCGGCGACTGTTCAATTCCGCGAAGATCTTCCAGATGCAACTGCCGCACTCGTTCGAGACGATCGTGCAGGCGCAGAAGGACGTCGTTCGTGCCAACGCGCTCGAATCGTGCTACCTGCGGCCGATCGCCTGGATCGGCTCCGAGAAGCTCGGCGTCTCGCCCCGCGGCAACACCGTCCACGTGGCAGTGGCGGCGTGGTCCTGGGGAGCCTACCTGGGCGAGGAGGGCCTCAGCAAGGGGATCCGCGTGAAGACGTCGTCGTACTCGCGCCACCACGTGAACGTCTCGCTGGTGCGCGCCAAGGCGAGCGGCTACTACATCAACTCGATCCTGGCGAACCAGGAGGTCACCGTCCACGGCTACGACGAGGCACTGCTGCTCGACACCGACGGCTACGTCTCCGAAGGCGCCGGCGAGAACGTGTTCATCGTGCGCAACGGCATCCTCTACACGCCCGACCTGGCGTCGTGCCTCGACGGGATCACGCGGGATTCGGTCATCACGCTGGCTCGCGACCTCGGCATCGAGGTGCGCGAGAAGCGCATCACGCGCGACGAGATGTACTGCGCCGACGAAGCCTTCTTCAGCGGCACCGCCGCCGAGATCACGCCGATTCGCGAGCTCGACGACCGCCCCATCGGCGAAGGCCGTCGCGGACCGGTCACCGAGAAGCTGCAGTCGCTTTTCTTCGACGTGGTCGGCGGCCGCAACGAACGCTACGCGAACTGGCTGAGCCCGATCTGACCGCCGCGACGAGGGGGATCGCACGATGAGCACTCCAGCCAGCCCGGCGCGCGCGGTCGTCGAACTCGACGGCGGCGACCTTCCGGCCTACTGCCCCAACCCGAAGATGCCGCTCTGGTCCTCGCACCCGCGGGTGTACCTCGACGTTTCGCACGTCGGGCAGGCGCAATGCCCGTACTGCAGCACGATCTACCGGCTCAAGCCGGGCGCAGCCGCCGGCGACGCCCACTGAATGCGGGCGCGGCGTCCGGCGCGCGGCCCCGCGTACCCGCCCGTCACCCCATCCCGGGGCGGGCCGGCCCGGCTCGAGGGCATACGTCGTTCGCACGGACGTGAACAAAGTCGGGGCGCGCCGCGTGCGCCCCCGCCACAATGGCGCGGTCAGGCGTACGATCGAACGAACAAGCCCAAATGTGCCCGGCCGGGATACCGCCATGAGTGCCCACGCGCTCGTGATTGCTCCGAACTGGATCGGCGAAGCCGTCATGGCCCAGCCGCTGCTGGCGCTGTTGCGACAGCGCGATCCGGACATGCGCATCGACGCGCTATGCGTCCCGCGCACCGCCCCGGTCTTCGCGGCGATGCCGGAAGTCGGCCACGTGTTCCAGGCGCCCGAGCGGGCCGGACGACTTCCCCGCCTGGCCGCCCAGCTGAGCCTCGGCTGGACGCTGCGGGCGCACGGCTACCGGCGCGCGTACATGCTGGCGGATTCTCGCGGATCCGTGCTGCCGGCGCTGATCGCCGGCATCCCCGAGCGGATCGGCCCCGCCGGCGATGCGCATCGGCTGCTGCTGAACCGGACGCACGAAGCCCCGGCTTCGGGTGCGCTCCCGCTGCCCGAACGCTACGCCCGGCTCGCTTTCGAGCCGGGCGAACCCCTGCCGGGCAAGGTCCCCGCACCGCGGCTGATGCGGCGTCCGGACCGCGAGCGCGCGGTGCGTGCGCAGTTCCAACTCACCGAGGAGGGGCCGCTGATCCTGTTGTGCCCCGGCGCCGGGCACGGGCCGGCGCGGCGCTGGCCGACCCGGCACTTCGCGACGCTGGCCAACCTGCTGAGCGACGAGTGGCCGGAAGCCGACGTCGTCGTGCTCGGCTCGGCCGCCGAGCGGGCGACCGCGACCGAGATCGCCGCGCTGTCGGGGCAGCCGGTGCGCAACCTCGTCGGCCTGACCGGCGTCGAAGAGGCGCTGGCCCTCGTCTCGCAGGCCGCGGGGGTCGTCTCCGGCGACTCGGGCGTGATGCACCTGGCCGCCGCGTTCGGCCGCCCGCAAGTGGCGGTATTCGGGGCCACCGATCCGCGCCATACGCCACCCCTGTCACCTCGCGCCCACGTCGAGTGGCTGCACCTTCCGTGCAGCCCGTGCTTCGGCCACGAATGCGCCTTCGGGCACGCCGACTGCCTCGCCCACATTGCGCCGACCGCAGTGTTCGAGAGCCTGTCGAAGGCGATGCGCTTCGAGCCTGCGGGCACGCGTCCGGTTCGCTGACCCCGGCCCTCCGGCGAAGCCCCTAAACTCGGGGTTTTGTCGAACCGGATCACTGGGATGCGCCGCGCTCCGATCTTTTCCACCGCCGATGCCGTCGAGGAAGCGTTCTACGACGCGATGCAGCGCGCCGACCTGGAAGCGATGATGTCGCTATGGGCCGACGACGAGGAGGTGATGTGCGTTCACCCGGGCCACCAGCGGCTGATCGGCCTCGACGCGATTCGGGGGTCCTGGGCGGCGATCTTCGCCAACGGCGGCGTCGACGTCCGCCCTTCGGAGGTGAGAACGCACACCGGCGCGATGCTCGCCGTGCACAACCTGGTCGAGCAGGTCGTCGTCGCCGGGCGAACCGGACACGAAACCGTCGCGTGCGTCGCGACCAATGTCTACGTGAAGCACGCCAGCGGGTGGCGCATCCTGCTGCACCACTCGGGGCCGGGGGGCGAGGAGTCCCCGACGCTCAGCAGTGCAACGGTGTTGCACTGACCGCCGGACACGCGCGCGCCGGCCGCGACCGCGACCGCGACCGCGACGGGCCAGCTCGGCAAATGCCTGCTTCGTCCTATCGGCCGCCGCCGTGGCTCCCCGGGGCGCACCTCCAGACGATCTGGCCGGCGACGTTCGCGCCGCGCCCGTCGATCGCGTGGCGCCGCGAACGATGGGACACGCCCGACGGCGATTTCGTCGACGTCGATTTCGCCGACCCGTCGCTGCCCGGCGCGAGCCGCGACACGCGCCCGCCGCAGTCGATTCACGCGGGCGCCGCGGATCCCGCGCCTTCGGGCACGCCGCTGCTCGTGCTGTTCCACGGCCTGGAAGGCAGTTCGCGCAGTCACTACGCGCGCGCCTTCGCCGACGCCGCCCTGCGGCGCGGATGGCCGCTGGCGGTGCCCCACTTCCGCGGCTGCAGCGGCGAACTCAACCGCGCACCGCGTGCCTATCATTCGGGCGACTCGGCCGAGATCGACTGGATGCTGCGACGTTTCGCGCGCCTGCGCGGATCCGCATCGCCGATCGCCGCGATCGGCGTCTCGCTGGGCGGCAACGTGCTGCTCAAGTGGCTCGGCGAGCAGCGTGAAGCAGCCGGGTTCGTTTGCGCCGCGGTCGCGGTGTCGCCGCCGCAGGACCTGCACGCCAGCGCCGTCGCGCTGTCGCGCGGCTTCAACCTCGCCTACACGCGGCACTTCCTGCGCACGCTCAGGCGCAAGAGCCTGGCCAAGCTCGATCAGTTCCCCGGGCTCTACGATCGCGAGCGAACGCGACGCGCACGCGACTTCTTCGATTTCGACGACGCGGTCACTGCACCGCTGCACGGCTTCGCGAGCTGCTTCGACTATTGGGAACGCTCGTCGTGTCGACCGTTCCTCGCCGGCGTGCGCGTGCCGACACTCGTGATCAACGCCCGCAACGATCCGTTCCTGCCCGCCCGCGCACTGGCCGCTCGCGACGAGGTCTCGGACCGGGTCACGCTCGACTATCCGGCCGAGGGCGGCCACGTCGGTTTCGTGCGGGGCCCGCTGCCCGGCCGGCTCGACTGGCTGCCGGGTCGCGCACTCGACAGCGTGGCCAGGGCGCTCGCCGATGGATGAGCAGGTCCTGCGCGCGATGGCGCGATGGCCCGACGTTCCCGCGGTGTGGGGCTGGCTGCGGCTGGATCGTCGCGGTCGATGGCTGCTGGTGGATCGCGGCCGCGCCGGGTTCGACGAAGCGCGCGACGGCGCCGGCAGTCCGATCACGAACCCGCAGATCGTCGACTTCATCGCACGCAACTACGCCGCGGACCCGGCCGGGCGCTGGTACTGGCAGAACGGCCCGCAGCGCGTCTACGTCGACGTCGAGACCGCGCCGCTGGTGTTGCGCGTGCTCGGCCCCCGCGGGGCTCCGCGCCTGGTCACGCACACCGGACGGCTGGTCGAGCGCATCGACGAGGGCTGGCTCGGGCCTGACGGGGAAGTGCTGCTGCGCACCGACGCCGGACCCGCCGTCGTGCACGACCTCGATCTCGCGACGCTCGACCTGACGCAGGACGGCGACGTCATCGTGCTCACGCTCGGCGGCCGACCGCTGCGGCTGGCGCCGACCGCGTCGCCGCCGGCAGCGTTGGGCTTCGTGCCGGCGCCCCGACCCTGAGCTGTCCAGCCGGCGCCGACTCGTCAGCGACGATTCTCGCGCCGCTCCTCCTGCTCGACCCGCCACTCGGCCTCGAGTCCGCGCAGGCGCGCGTCGACCTGCGAAGCGGTCTGGAAGTCGAGCCGGCCGGCGCGCTGCGCCAGACGCAGCTGCTCGATCGCCGCCGGCGTCGCGCCCAGCAGCACGAACTGCTCCGCCGCGGCGCGATGCGCGCGAGCCGCGTGACCGAGCCCGCCCTGCGCCACCGAAAGCAGCCGCCAGAGTTCCGCGTCGCTGCCGTGCACCTTCAGCGCGTCCTCGAGCAGGTTCACCGCGCCGGCGAAGTCCTTGCGCGCCAGCAGCGCCGCGGCGCGCACGTGCGTCAGCGCGCGCGACGACGGAAAGCGCGCCTGCGCCGCGTCCGCGATCTTCTGTGCCGCCCCGGGTTCGCCCGCATCGAGTTCGACCTGCGCGGCCAGGCGCTCGACGAACGGATGGCCGTCGGGAAGACGGCGCCGCGCTTCTGCCATCGCCCTGCGCGCAGCGGCCCAGTCGCGCGAGGCGGCCGACACCGTCGCCAATCCGAACCAGCCGGCGGCCTCGTCGATGGTGCGCTCGCGCAAGCGGCGCTCGAACTGCGCGCGTTCGCGGCGCAGCCCGTCGACACTCGTGTCGGCGAGCGCGCGCAGCTTGGCGCGGGCCAGCCGGAACTCGACGCTGTCGGCGCGTTGCCGATAGCGGGTCTCGCTGACGCGGCTCTGGATGTCGGCGATGCGCTCGGAGGTGACCGGATGCGTCCGCAGGTATTCCGGCGCGCTGGTCTCGTACAGCCGGCCTGCCTGCTGCAGGCGCCCGAAGAACGAGACCATGCCGTTCGCGTCGAACTCGCCCTGGCGCAGGATGTCGAGGCCGATCCGGTCCGCCTCCCGCTCGGCGTCGCGCGAGAAGCCCAGCATCTGCTGTTGGGCGACGGTGCTTCCGAGCGAGGCCAGGCCGCCCGCGGCTTGCGGATTCGAGCGCGCTGCGAGCACCGAGAGCACCAGCGCAGCCAGCATCACGACCGACGTCTGGCGCTCGCGGGCCAGCATCCGGGCCAGGTGCCGCTGGGTCACGTGCCCGATCTCGTGCGCGAGGACCGACGCGAGTTCCGACTCGGACTGGGCCGCGACGATCAGGCCGGTGTGCACGCCGATGTATCCGCCGGGAAGGGCGAACGCGTTGAGCGTGCCGTCGCGCACGAGGAAGAAGTCGAACTCGAACCCGGCCGCCGGGGCGGTCGCCGCCAGGCCCGCGGCAAATCCGTTCAGGTAGTCCGAGAGTTCGACGTCGTCGTGGATCGCGCCGCGGCGCCGCATCTCGCGCACGATCGACTCGCCGATGCGCCGCTCCATCGCCGGCGACAACTCGTCGCCCGCAGCGTCGCCCAGCCGCGGCAGGTTGTCGACCTGCGCGCGCGCCAGCGGCGGGGCGAACGCCAGCGCAACGGCCAACAGGGCCGCCAGGAATCGCGACGAAGGGCGAAGGCTCGACACCACCTCGAGTCCGGAAACGACGGGTTGCTATGATAGTCGCGACCGGAGCCCCACCATGACCAGAGCCCCTCGATCCTCGCCGGCCGACTCGCTGACGCACTTCGATTCAGCGGGGCACGCGCACATGGTCGACGTCGCCGGAAAGACCGTCACGCATCGCGTCGCCGTCGCCCGCGGCACGATCCGGATGAAGCCGGAGACGCTCGCGCTGGTGCGCGACGGCACCGCGAAGAAGGGCGACGTGGTCGGCGTCGCCCGAATCGCCGCGATCCAGGGCGCCAAACGCACCGCCGACCTGGTCCCGCTGTGCCACCCGATCCCGATCACGCGCGTCGCGGTCGATTTCGACGTCGACGAGGAGGCCAGCGCGGTCCATTGCACCGCGACCGTCGAATGCGACGGCAAGACCGGCGTCGAAATGGAGGCATTGACCGCGGTGCAGGTCGGACTGCTGACTGTCTACGACATGTGCAAGGCGGTCGATCGCGGCATGGTGATCGAGCGCGTGCAGCTGATCGAGAAACACGGTGGCAAGAGCGGGAGCTTCGTGGCCGATGCCGGCGTGCGCTGAAACCGGTGGCCGGCCTGCGGCCCGCGCATCGGTTGCCATGCTGGCCCTGGCCGTCGGCACGGCCGGATGCGCGGGCGGCCCCGCCTTCCAGGGGCGGGGCTACCACGGCAACGAGTACAGCCTCGTGACCCGCGGCGTCGACCCGCAGCAGCGCACCCGGCAGGCGCTGCGCGAGGCGGCGCTGTTCTGCGAATCGAAGGGGCTCGAAATCGTCCCCGGCAGCGCCCTGCAGGGCGGCACGACGACCACCCTGACCTTCCAGTGCACCGACGAACGCTCGCAGGGAAGCGGCGCCGCCCGCCCCGCTGCCGCGCACGGCGAGTGATCGGCCGGCCGCTTTCCCTCTCCCAACGGAGTCATCCACCATGAACTACCAGGACATCCTGTACGAAGTCCGCAACGGCGCGGCCTGGATCACCATCAACCGCCCGGACAAGATGAACGCTTTCCGCGGCATCACCTGCGAGGAGCTGATCCACGCGATCAACCGGGCCGGATACGACCGCGCGATCGGCGCGATCGTGCTGGCGGGCGCCGGCGACCGGGCGTTCTGCACCGGCGGCGACCAGTCGGCGCACGAGGGCCAGTACGACGGCCGCGGCACGATCGGCCTGCCGATGGAGGAACTGCACGCGGTGATCCGCGACGTTCCCAAGCCGGTGATCGCCCGCGTGCAGGGCTACGCGATCGGCGGCGGCAACGTGCTGTGCACGATCTGCGACTTGACGATCGCCTCCGAGAAGGCGGTGTTCGGCCAGGTCGGTCCGAAAGTGGGCTCGGTCGACCCGGGCTACGGCACGGCCTACCTGGCGCGCGTGGTCGGCGAGAAGAAGGCGCGCGAGATCTGGTACCTGTGCCGCCGCTACCCGGCCGCCGAAGCGCTGGCGATGGGCCTCGTCAACGCGGTCGTGCCGCACGAGCAACTCGACGCCGAAGTGCAGAAGTGGTGCGACGAGATCATGGAGAAGAGCCCGACTGCGATCGCGATCGCCAAGCGCTCGTTCAACATGGACACCGCGCACCAGGCCGGCATCGCGGGCATGGGCATGTACGCGCTGAAGCTGTACTACGACACCGAGGAATCGCGCGAAGGCGTGCAGGCCTTCATGGAGAAGCGCAAGCCGCAGTTCCGCAAGTTCGCCAGGTGAGCGGCCGACCGGCGTCTCTAGACGAGTTCGATTCCGAAGCGCCGCAATGCGAATGCGAACGCCCCGAAGCACGCCACCGTGATCACGACGCAGGCGGCCAGCGACGGCCAGAAGCCGACGCGCGGCAGCAGCAGCGGAAAAGCCAGGAACATCGGCAGCGTCGGCAACACGTACCAGAACGTGTACCAAGCGTGGTTGGCGATCCTGGCGCTCGGCTGCTTCTCGACATGCAGCCAGACCAGCGTCAGTACGGTGACCAGCGGCAGCGCCGCGACGAACCCGCCGAGCCGGTCGCTGCGTCGTGCGAGTTCGGAGACGATCACGACGACCGCAGCCGTCGCGAGATACTTGGTGATGAGCCAGGCCACGTCCGCCCTCCTGTCCGACAGCGATTATCGCGCGTCGTGACGCCTTCGTGATCGACGACGCGCGTCGCTGAGCCCCGTGATCCTGCTGCTGAAGCTCGCGCTCGTTCCGGCTTCGATCCTGCTCGCCTCTCTCGCCGCGCGCCGCTTCGGCCACGCGGTCTCCGGCGTGCTGTCGGGGCTGCCGCTGATCGCGGCGCCGGTCATCGGCGCGCTGCTGATCGACCGCGCCCCGGCGCAGGTCGCCGCGATCGCCGCGGCGACGCTGGCCAGCGTGCCGGCAGCGATCGCGCACATCGTCGCCTTCGCGTGGCTGTCGCGCCGCCAGCCCTGGTGGGCCTGCCTGGCCGGCGCGGCGCTCGCGTTCGTGCTGGTCGGAGGGATCGTCACCGCGCCCGGCTGGCCGCTGTCGTGGCAGGCCGGCATCGCCGCTCCGTTCGTCGCACTGGCGGTCATGCCGCGCGCCGCCCCACTGGCCGGCGGCGTGCACGTGCCGCGCGGCGAGATCGCCATGCGGGTCGCGGCCGCGGCGGCGCTCGCAGCCCTCGTGCTGCTCGGCGCCGACAACTTTCCACCGCGCGTCAGCGGCCTGCTGCTTGCCTTTCCGATCACCGGCAGCATCCTGCCGAGCTTCACGCTGCCCGTGTACGGGCACCCGGCCACCGTCAACCTGCTGCGCGGGTTCGCGAACGGCCTGATCGGCTTCACCGCGTTCCTTGCCACCCTGGTGCCGCTGCTCGGCGCGTGGGACTCGAAGGCGGCGTCGTTTCTCGCGGCGCTGGCGGCGGCGGGATCGGCGGCCTGGATCGTGCACCGCCTTCGTGGCGCCACGGCACGGCGCACCGCACCCGGGAACCGGTGACGGATTCCACGAACGACCGACGCGCGTGACCTGGGGCGCGAAACGCGACTCGCTTCGCGCAGCGTTCGCGCCGGCGCCCGGGCCGCTCAGCGAAACAGCAGCGTCGCCAGCCCCAGGAAGATCAGGAACCCCATGCTGTCGGTGCTGAAGGTCAGCAGCACCGACGAGCCGATCGCCGGATCCCGGCCCAACCGCTCCAGCGCCATCGGCACGGCCAGCGCGATCAACGCGCCGACCAGCAGGTTCAGCACCATCGCCATCGTCATCGTCAGGCCGAGCAGCACGCCGTGCGGCGTGTCGCGGTACAGCAGCCACGCGACGACCCCGGCCATGCCGCCCCAGACCAGCCCGTTGAGTGCCGCGATCGCGAGCTCCTTGAGCATCAGCCGCCGGGCGTTCGACATGGTCACCTGCCCGAGCGCGATCGAACGGATGATCAGTGCCATCGTCTGGTTGCCCGAGTTGCCGGCGATGCCGGCGACGATCGGCATCAGCGCGGCCAGCGCGGCGACCCGCTCGATCGTGCCCTCGAACGCGCTGATCACACGCGAAGCGAAGAACGCGGTGCACAGGTTCAGCGCCAGCCACAGCCAGCGGTTCTTCGCCGAAGCCCAGACGCTCGAGAAGAGGTCCTCCTCCTCGCGCAGGCCGGCCTTGGCGAGCATCTCGGACTCGCCCTCTTCGCGGATCAGGTCGAGCACCTCGGCCACGGTGACGCGGCCGATCACGCGGTTGCGCGGGTCGACGACCGGCGCAGACACGAGATCGTAGCGCTCGAACGCGTGCGCTGCCTCGCTCGCTTCCTCGAGCGGCTGCAGTGTCAGCAGGTCGCGGCGCATCACGTCCTCGACCAGCACGTCGGGCTGGTTGATGAGGAGCCGGTCGAGCGGCAGGCTGCCGACCAGCTCGCCGCGCTCGTCGACGACGTACACCTGGTCGGTGTGATCCGGCAACTCCTGCAGCCTGCGAAGTTCGCGCAGCACCATGTCGAGCGTGTAGCCCTGCTGCACCGTGATCGCCTCGAAGTCCATCAGCTCGCCGACCGAGCCCTCCGGGAACGACATCGACGCGCGCAGCTGCTCGCGCTCCTCCTGGGACAGGCCGCGACGCACCTCCTCGACGACGTCGCGGGGCAGGTCGGGCGCGAGCTCGGCGATCTCGTCGGTGTCGAGGGTCTCGACCGCGTCGACCAGCTCCTCGCGGTCCATCGAGCGGATCAGCGACTCGCGGACCGAATCGGAGACCTCGAGCAGGATCTCGCCGTCGCGCTCGGCCTTCACGAGGTCCCAGACGATCATCCGCTCCTCGTAGGGCAGCGCCTCGAGGATGAACGCGATGTCGGCCGGGTGCAGGCGGTCGAGCCGTGAGCGCAGCTCGTTCAGGTGCTGGCGCTCGACCAGCTGCTCGACCAGTTCGTGGCGCTCGTCGGCTTCGCCGTGTCGCTGGCGGTGCGCGACTTCGAGCACGAGATTGTGACGGCGCAGCAACTCCTGCACCTCGGCGAGCGCGCGCGACGCCTCCTCCGGGTCGCGCGGGTGCGGAGCGGCAGGCGCTTCGACGGGGCGCTGCTCGGCTTCGTCAACCCGGATGTCGGCGTCTTGCTCGGCCATGGATCGCGCTTCAGGGGGGATCGACCGAACCCATCCAGCGGCCGACGATGGCGGCCCGTCGGGCAAGCGCCCCCGAGCCGCGATTGGCGTCATAGTAGCGCGGCCTCGGCAGCATTGCCGCCATCCGCGCTGCCTGCCATGGCGCCAGTTGCGCCGCCGACACGCCGTAGTGGTGCCGGGCGCCCGCTTCTGCGCCGAACACGCCGACTCCCCACTCGGCGACGTTCAGGTAGAGCTCGAGGATGCGCCGCTTGGTCATCACGGTCTCGATCATGTAGCTGATGACGACCTCCTGGGCCTTGCGCAGGTAGCTGCGCTCGCCCGACAGGAACAGGTTCTTCGCGAGCTGCATGGTGATCGTCGAGCCGCCGCGAACCACCCTTCCGCGCTGCAGGTTCTGCTCGAAGGCGCGCTCGATCGCGTCCCAGTCGACGCCGTCGTGGCCGGTGAACCTGGCGTCCTCTGCAGCGATCACCGCGCGCTTCAGGTGCGCCGAAATCTGCTCGTACGCAACCCAGCGGTGCTTCAGCTCGCGCCGCGGGTCGCTGCGGCGCAGCCGCTCCAGCTCCTGCGTCATGAAGCGCGTCGTTCCGGGGTCGAACTGGTTCCACCACAGCACGCGGGCAAAGTACCAGAGCTGCAGCGCCAGCACCGCGGTGACGACCAGCACCAGCACCCAGGCCGCGCCGCGCAGTGCACGCAGCCGGCGCTGCCGGGATGCGGATCGCGCCACTGCGACCTTCAGGCCGTTTCGGCCGCCAGTTCGGCGCGCAGGGCCTCGTAGACCGGGGCCGTCAGCGGCCGCACGCCGCGCCACACCAGGAAGGACTCGGCGGCCTGCTCGACCAGCATGCCGAGCCCGTCGGACACGCGCGCGCAGCCGGCCGCGCGCGCCTGCGCGACGAAGGCAGTGTCGCGCGGCGCGTAGAACATGTCGTACGCGAGCGCGGCCGCCGCGAACACCGCGTCGGCCACCGGCAGGCGCGCGCCGGAGATCCCGGACGAGGTCGCGTTGACGACCACGTCGAATCCGGCTTCGAGCAGCGCGAACTCGCAGGCCCGCAGTCGCGCGCGCAACGGCGCCGTCGGCGCTTCCCCGGACCTCGCCTCGTCCGGCGCGCGCCCCGCGAAGGCGTCGACGAGCCCGGCCGCCTTCGCCGGCGTGCGATTGGTGATCGTCAGCCGCGCGACGCCGGCATCGAGCAGCGGCCCGAGCACGCCGCGCGCGGCGCCGCCGGCGCCGAGGACCAGCACCGAGCGACCGGACAGCGCCAGCCCGAGCCGCGACTCGATGTCGCGCACCAGGCCGGCGCCGTCGGTGTTGTCGCCGAATGTCCCGTCCCGGTCGAAGCGCAGCGTATTGACCGCCCCCGCCCCCTGCGCACGGGGGCTGCGGCGGCGAACCCACGCGAACGCCTCGAGCTTGAACGGCACCGTGACGTTGAGCCCGCGGCCACCCTCGTCGCGAAACCGCTCGACCGTCGCCACGAAGCCGTCGAGAGGCGCGAGCAGTCGGCCGTATTCGATGTCCTGGCCGGTCTGCCGGGCGAAGCGGGAGTGGATCGACGGCGAGCGGCTGTGCGCCACCGGGTTGCCGACGACCGCGTAGCGATCGGTCATCGCCGCCTGGGATCGGGCGGGGGCGGGGGCACCGACGCCGTTTCCAGCGAGTCGTTGGTGAACGTCCAGGTGCGCACGATCTGCAGGATGTCGCCCTCGCGCGCCATCTCGGGCGTAAAGCGCTCGTATGGCGCGCCGGCGTAGACGATCTGCTTGATCGCGCGGTTGAGCACCTCGTGCCGCGACTTGCGGTTGATGATCACGTCGACGACATTGCCATGCTTGTCGATCTCGACGGTGATGATCAGCGAGTCGTAGATGCGGCCGCGCGCTTCCGGCGGATAACGCTCGGTGCCCAGGCGTTCGATGCGCGCCGCCCAGTCCTCGACGTAGCGCGCGTAGCTCACGCCCACCGCGTTGACGCCGTAGGTGAGCCGCTTCGGTCGCTTGTTGTAGTCGGAGATCTGCCGGTCGATCTGTGCCTGCAGCCGGGCGATGACGGTGTCGACTTCCTTCTCGTCCTCGCCATTGGCCGCGGCGCGCCGTTCGGCCGGCCGCTCGCCCTGCTCGACATACGCCTGCGGCCCGCGGGCGAGCGCGAGCAGCTTGCGTTGCTGGGCTTCGAGTTCGGCCAGTTTCTGCCGGCGCCGCACCAGGTCCTCGCCGTCGCGTGCCTGCACCTCGGCGGGCAGCGGCGAGCGGGCGCGACCGGTGTCGCGGTCGCCGCCGCCCTCCATGCTCACCTGCGCGGCGACCTCGGGCTTGAGCGGCTTCGCGTCGGTGCGCGCATTCAGGAGGATGACCTCGATCTGCGGGTCGATCGGCTTGAACTTCAACGGCGCGGGCGGCGTGAAGCGCAGCATCAGCACGACCGCGTGGAGCAGCACCGAGACGACGATCGCGAAGGCCAGCGGGTCGCGACGCCACAGCTCGGTGGGCGAGAAGCGGCGCGGCCAGGCGAGCAGGGTCGGTCTCATCGCGTGCGTTCGTCCCGCCCTCACGCCGCCTGCTCGGCCAGCGCATCCTCGCCGTCGCCGGCGTCCTCGGCTGCGGTGGCGTCGATCGCTGCCCCGAGTTCGACGAACCGGGCCTCGATCGACAGGTCCACTTCGTCGGTCGCCAGCAGCTCGACGACGATGCGACGTCCCGGCGCGATCGTCGGCAGGCCGGCGAGGCGGAAGTAGAGCGGCGCGTCGGCCAGCCGTACCAGGTCGTCGCGCACCGCGACTGCGTCGGCGCGGCGCAGGCCTTCCTGGCGGACCCAGCGCAGGCACCAGTAGCGCTCCATCCGCTGCTGGAACTCGAGGTACGCGGCATAGCGCGCCTCGAACGCACTGATGATCGAGAACAGCTCGGCGTCGTTCTGGCCGAACGGCGGCTTCTCGCCGGCGAGCACCGCCAGCAGCTGGCGCTGGTTCACCAGGTCGAGGTAGCGGCGCAGCGGCGACGTCGTCCACATGTATTGCTGCACGCCGAGCCCCAGGTGCGGCAGCGGATGCGTGCCTGTCTTCACGCGGCCGGCCTGCTGCGAGCGGTACACGCCGGGGACGCCGTGGTCCGCGAGCATCCGCGCCCACTCGCTGTTGGCGAGGATCATCATCTCGGCGACGATCCGGTCCAGCGGCGCGTCGCGGCGCCGCTGCACGATTCGCACGCGTTCGTCGCCGTCGGCGCGGTCGACGTAGAAATTGAAGTCGGAACGGAAGCGCGGCTCGGGCTTGCCGCGGACCCGCTCGCGCTCGGCCGCCAGCGCCAGCGTCAGCCGCCAGAGCACGCGCAGGGCCTCGCCGTGCGGGTGGCGGATCGGCGCCACGCCACCCAGCGTGTCTTCGTCCAGCGCATCCTCGCCGAGCGCGCCATCGAGCAGGTCGTGACGCATGTTGTCGACCACCCTCACCCGCTCGGCGCGCGAGAAGCGGGACACGACGCGTTCGCCCTGCGGATCGAGGTCGACGTACAACGACAGCGCAGGCACCGTGCGGCCCGCGTCGAGCGAGAACGACGCGATGACCTCGTCGGGCAGCATGGTCACTTTTTCGCCGGGCATGTAGATCGTCGACATGCGCTCTCGCGCCAGCGCGTCCAGCCCGCAACCGGAAGGGATCGCCAGGCCGGGCGCCGCGATGTGCACGCCGACGCGCCAGCGGCCGTCCGGCAGCGGCTGCACCGACAGGCAGTCGTCGATCTCGGTCGTCGTCGAATCGTCGATCGAAAACGCATCGGCGTCGGCCAGCGGAAGCGCGTCGAGCCGTCGCGTCGCGTCGCCGAACGCCTGGTCATGGACGACGATGCCGAAGCCGTGCGGGAAGAATTCGGCCCCGAAGCGTGCGACGTGCAGACTGCGCGGCGAGTCGAACGCGCCCACGGCAAGCAGCAGGCGCTCGGGCGTCCGCCGCGTGAGCGCCAGCGCCCGCTCGAGGGCCTTCCAGGCCATCGAGTTCCTGTCTGGACGCGACACCAGTTGCGCGGCCTGCGCGGCGATTTCGGGCGGGAGCCGGCCGGCGGCCATCTCCTGCGCGTGCGCCTCGATTGCCTGCTCCTGCAGGCGGCGCCGCTCGATCGCCGCCACTGCAGCCTTCAGCGTGTCGGGCGGCGCGGGACGGAAGCGACCGCGCCCCTTGCGGTGGAAGTGCACGGGCGCGCCGTGCAACCTGAGCAGCAGCGCGGTCGCCTCGACCGGGTTCGGCGCCCGACCGAAATAGTCGCGGGCGAGCTCGTCGAAGCCGAACTCGTGCTGCGGCGCGCACTCCCAGAGGAAGTCGACGTCGATGTCCTCCGCCAGGCGCCGCGCGGCCGGCAGCAGCGCGTCGGCGGCGGGCGCATCGAAGCGCAGCACGACGTGCGCCGACTTGATCTTCGTGCGCTTGCCGCTGGCCAGCTCGATCTGCAGGCTGGCGCCGGCCTCGGAGAGGACCGAGCCCGCCTTGAAGTCGCCGTTGTCGTCGAAAAGGAGGTGCTTCATCGAGCGATCGATTATAGAGGCGCCCCGCACCGACCTGCGGGCGTCCGTCGGCGGCAGGTTGCCGGCGGCCCGGCGCGGCGGGCTCAGAGCATGATGCCGCCCGACACCTCGATGACCGCGCCGTTGATGTACGCCGCCTCGTCGGACGCCAGGAAGGCGTAGACGCTGGCGATCTCGTCGGGCTGCCCAAGCCTTCCGAGCGGCACCTTCTCGATCATCTTCTGCATCACGGCCGGCGGGATCGAATCCAGGATCGGCGTGGCGACGAAGCCCGGGCAGACGGCGATCGCGCGGATGCCCTTCGGACCGAGCTCGCGCGCCCAGGTCTTCGTGAAGCCGATCAGCCCGGCCTTGGTCGCCGCATAGTTGGTCTGCCCGAAGTTGCCGTACAGCCCGACCACCGACGAGGCGTTCAGGATCACGCCGGAGCCCTGCACGATCATCGTGTCGGCGACGGCCCGGGTGCACAGGAACACCCCCTTGAGGTTCACGTCGACCACGCGGTCGAACTGCTCGGCGGTCATCTTGACGAGCCGCGCGTCCTGCGTGATGCCGGCGTTGTTGACCAGGCAGTCGATGCGTCCCCAGGCCGACTTCACCGCGCCGACCATCGCGGCGACGCTCGCCGCATCGGTCACGTCGAGCGGCACGCCGATCGCGTCGGCGCCCGCGTCGACCAGCGCGGCGCGCGCCGCGTCGACGCGCGCGGGGTCGAGGTCGGCGATCGCCACGCGCGCGCCCTCGCGCGCGAACCTGCGTGCCGTGGCCATGCCAATGCCGCCGGTCGCACCGGTGATGATCGCCACCTTGTCCTTCAGTCTCATGCCTGCTCCGTCGAGGGATCGGAACCCCGTGTGCCGTCGTGCAAGCCGGCGAAGGCCAGCACCCGATCGATCAGCACTGCGAAGTCCGACAATCCGTGGTCGCCGCCCTCGAGCAGGACGGTCGCCACGCGGGGAAATCTCGCCACCATTTCACGCCAGTCGAGCAGCTCGTCGCCCTTGGCGGCGATCAGCAGGTAGCGCTGCGGATCGCTCGGCACGGCGACCTCCAGGCTCGCCAGTTCGGCGAGGTAGGACGGCTCGAACGCGAATTCGTCGTCGCTGTGGTACATGCGCTGCACCCCGACCCAGCCCGCCAGGTCGCGCGCCGGCGCGACCGCCGGGTTCAGCAGCACCGCCCGGCAGCCGCAGCGTTCGGCCAGCCAGGTGGCGTAGTAGCCGCCCAGCGAACTGCCGACCAGCGTGTCGGCGGGCTGCGGCGCGATCTCGCGCAGCACCAGCGCGACCGCTGCCGCGGGCGACGGCGGCAGCTGCGGGCAGCGGAAGCGCGACGCGAGCCCCATGTCCGCAAGCCGCGCCGCCAGCATGCGCGCCTTGAACGACTGCGGCGACGACCGGAAGCCGTGCAGGTAGACCAGGCGCGCGGGCTGCGCCGACGCCATCTCAGCGGGCCGCCAGCGCGTCGAGCAGGCGCTGGTGGATGCCACGGAAGCTGCCGTTGCTCATCACCAGCACGGTGTCGCCCGGCCGCGCCGCCGCAACGATCGCGTCGACCAGCCGATCGAAGTCGACCTCGACGCTGGCCCGTGCGCCGAGCGGCGCGAGCGCCGCCGTTGCGTCCCATCCCAGGCCGGCGCTGTAGCAGAACACCTGGTCCGCCGCCGCGAGACTGTCCGGCAACTGCGCCGCCATGGTGCCGAGCTTCATCGTGTTGGAGCGCGGCTCGATGACCGCCAGGATCCGGACCGACGCCCCCAGCCGCTCGCGCAGCCCGGCGAGCGTCGTCGCGATCGCCGTCGGGTGGTGGGCGAAATCGTCGATGACGGACACGCCGTCGGCCTCGCCGCGCCACTCGAGGCGGCGGCGCACGCCGCCGAAGGTGGCCAGCGCATCGATCGCCTGGGCCGGCTCGACGCCGGCATGCCGAGCCGCCGCGATCGCCGCCAGCGCATTCGCCCGGCTATGGGCGCCAGCCAGCCCGAGCCGGCAACGGCCCAGCGTCCGGTCGCCGAAGCGCACGTCGAATGCGGTCGCATCGGCCTGCTCTTCGACTCGATCGAGGTGCCAGCCACCCGGCGACAGGAAGTCCTCGCGCTCGCTCCACAGGCCGCGCGCGAGCACGCGCTCCAGCGCCGGCTCGGACGCGTTGACGATGAGCCTGCCGGTGCGCGGAACGGTCCGTACCAGATGGTGGAATTGCGTCTCGATGGCCGCAAGATCGGGGAAGATGTCGGCGTGATCGAACTCGAGGTTGTTCAGTACCGCGGTCCGCGGACGGTAGTGCACGAACTTCGAACGCTTGTCGAAAAAAGCGGTGTCGTACTCGTCGGCCTCGATCACGAACAACTCGCTGTCGCCGAGCCGGGCGGACACCGGGAAGTCGACCGGCACGCCACCGATCAGGAATCCTGGCCTGCGGCCGGTCGCCTCGAGAATCCAGGCCAGCAGCGAAGCGGTGGTCGTCTTGCCGTGCGTGCCGGCGACCGCGAGCACCCACTTACGCGCCAGCACCTGTTCAGACAGCCACTGCGGTCCGGAGATGTAGGGTTGCCGGGCATCGAGGATCGCCTCGATCAGCGGGTTGCCGCGCGACACGACATTGCCGACGACCCACAGGTCGGGCGCCAGCACGAGCTGGGCAGGGTCGAAGCCTTCGATGAGATCGATGCCGAGCGACCGCAGCTGGTCGCTCATCGGCGGATAGACGTTGGCGTCGCAACCGGTGACGCGGTGTCCGGCCTCCCTGGCGATGGCGGCGATGCCGCCCATGAAGGTGCCGCAGATGCCGAGAATGTGGATGTGCATCGGAGCGATAATGGCGAGCCACGGATTCTACAGACATGCACGAAGTTCCCGACCCGCTGCGGCTCGAGTTGGCGGCAGTTGCCGCGCGGCTGGTCGCCGACGGCGGCCACGACTACGCGAGCGCCAAGAAGAAAGCGCTGCGGCAGGTCCTCGGCGACAACCCGGCGCCAAAGCGATCGGTGCCGGACAACGACGAGATCGACGCGGCGCTGCGCGAGCACCTCGAACTGTTCGATCCGGGGCACGTGCCGCGCGTCGTGCAGCGGCGGCGGACGGCCGCGGCGCTGATGCAGCGCCTGCAGGCCTTCCACCCGTACCTCACCGGTGCGGTGTGGAAGGGCATCGTCACCGAGCACGCGCCGATCCACCTGCAGTTGTTCCACGACAACCCGAAGGACGTCGAGATCCAGTTGCTCAACGACGGCGTCGACTTCGACGTGTCGACGGTCCCGCACTTCCGTGGCGGCGCCGAAGTCGAGGCGATCGCCTTCTACGTCGACGATGCGCCGGTGCTGCTGTCGCTGTACGAGCACGACGACCTGCGCGGCGCGCTCCGTCGCGGCGCAGCCGGCCCCGAGCGCGGTGACCGGCAGGCCCTGCTCGAGCGCCTCGCGGAGGCAGCGTGAATCGCCGCCGCTGGCTCGCACTCGGCGTCGCCGCGATGTCGTTCGGGGGTCTCGGCGCGTGGGTGGCGTCGCGTCGCTACTCGCTCGGCAACGCCGACTCGGCAGCGGTGGCGTTGCTGCACGAACTCACGCTGCCCGACGCCGTCGGCCAGCCGATGTCGCTGTCGGGTCTGCGCGGCCGACCCACGGTGGTCAACTTCTGGGCGACCTGGTGCCCGCCGTGCGTCGAGGAAATGCCCGAACTGAGCGGCCTCGCGGCCGAATTCCGCGAACGCGGCGTGCAGATCGTAGGCATCGGCATCGATTCGGCATCGAACATCCGCCAATTTTCACAGAAGACGCCGATGGGTTATCCTTTGCTCGTCGCCGGCACGAGCGGACTCGAACTCGTGAGGCGTCTGGGGAACACGGCGGGGGCGTTGCCCTTCACGATCGTCGTGGCACCCGATGGCCGGGTCGTGTGGCGGACGCTGGGCCGGTTCAAGGCGCCGGAACTGCGGGCAGCGATCCAGAAGCTTCTCTGAGCGGCCCGGCCGGGCCGGCGCGCTGGAAACGCTGGCGTCAGGACAGAAAAACGCGTATAAAGGCGCGCTACTTCGCGCAAATTCGCGCTTTTTCATCCATCACGCAAGATCACGCAAGATCATGCAAATGGCCAGACTGATCTGGGTCATCCACGGCCCGAACCTGAACCTGCTCGGCACGCGCGAGCCGGCAGTCTACGGCAACGCGAGCCTCGCTCGCATCGATGGCGATCTGGCCAAGGTCGCGAAGGCGCACGGGATGCGACTCGACAGTTTCCAGTCGAACCACGAGGGCGCGCTGGTCGATCGCGTGCAGTCGGCACCCGGGTCCGGCGTCGACTTCATCGTCATCAACCCGGCCGCGTACACGCACACCAGCGTCGCACTGCGCGACGCGCTCGCGGCGGTCGCCGTGCCGTTCATCGAAGTTCACCTGTCGAACATCCATCGCCGCGAAGCTTTCCGGCATCACTCGTACCTGTCCGACCTGGCGACCGGCGTGATCGCCGGACTCGGCCCGATCGGCTACCGGCTGGCGCTCCTGGCGGCGATCGATTCGCTGCGCGGCGCCGACGCCAGTCCCTCGGGGCCACGGCCCCCGAAGAAAGGCTGAACCCATGGACCTGCGCAAACTCAAGACCCTGATCGACCTGGTCGCCGAATCGGGGATTTCGGAGCTCGAGATCACCGAAGGCGACGGCAAGGTACGAATCGTCAAGACTCCGCCCGCGCCAGTCATGATGCAGGCGCCGGTGCAGCAGGCGGCGCCCGTCGCGCTTGCGTCTGCGGCCGCGCCGGCCGCGGTCCCTGCGCCAGCCGCAGCCCCCGAACCGCCCAGCGGCCACATCGTCAAGTCGCCGATGGTCGGCACCTTCTACCGGTCCGCGCAGCCGGGTTCGGACCCCTACGTGTCGGTCGGCAGCCAGGTCAAGGAAGGCGACACGCTGTGCATCATCGAAGCCATGAAGCTGATGAACGAGATCGAGGCGGACAAGAGCGGCACGATCAAGGCGGTGCTCGCCGACAACGGCTCGCCGGTGGAGTTCGGCCAACCGCTGTTCGTGATCGAGTGACATGTTCGAGAAGCTCCTGATCGCCAATCGCGGCGAGATCGCACTTCGCATCCAGCGCGCCTGCCGCGAACTCGGCATCAAGACCGTGGTCGTGCACTCGCAGGCCGACACCGAGGCCAAGTACGTCAAGCTCGCCGACGAGTCCGTGTGCATCGGTCCGCCGCCGTCGCGCGACAGCTACCTGAACGTCCCGGCGATCATCAGCGCCGCCGAGGTCACCGACGCCGAGGCGATCCACCCGGGCTACGGTTTCCTGTCCGAGAACGCCGACTTCGCCGAGCGGGTCGAGAAGAGCGGTTTCGTGTTCATCGGGCCGCGGCCGGAGTCGATCCGGCTGATGGGCGACAAGGTCTCGGCGAAGGAGGCGATGGTCAAGGCCGGCGTGCCCGTGGTGCCCGGTTGCGAGGGCGCGCTGCCGGACGACCCGAAAGAGGTCGTGCGGATCGCGAGGGCGGTCGGCTACCCGGTGATCATCAAGGCGGCCGGCGGCGGCGGAGGGCGCGGCATGCGCGTCGTGCACACCGAGGCCGCGCTCTTGAACGCGGTCGCGATGACACGCACCGAAGCGCAGGCCGCGTTCAACAATCCGTCGGTGTACCTCGAGAAGTTCCTCGAGAACCCGAGGCACATCGAGATCCAGGTGCTCGCCGACGAGTACCGCAATGCGGTCTACCTCGGCGAACGCGACTGTTCGATGCAGCGACGGCACCAGAAGATCATCGAGGAAGGCCCGGCGCCCGGCATCAGCCGGCGGCTGCTCGACCGGATCGGAACGCGCTGCGCCGACGCCTGCCGCCGGATCGGTTATCGCGGCGCAGGTACCTTCGAGTTCCTGTTCGAGGACGGCGAGTTCTACTTCATCGAAATGAACACTCGGGTGCAGGTCGAGCACCCGGTGACCGAGTTGATCACCGGCATCGACATCGTTCAGGAGCAGATCCGCATCGCCGCCGGCGAGAAGCTGCGTTTCCGCCAGCGCGACGTCGTGCTCAAGGGTCACGCGATCGAGTGCCGCATCAACGCCGAGGACCCGTACAAGTTCACGCCGTCGCCGGGGCGGATCACGGCCTGGCACCCGCCGGGCGGCCCGGGCATCCGCGTCGACTCGCACGCCTACACCAACTACTTCGTGCCGCCGAACTACGATTCGATGATCGCCAAGGTGCTCGCGTTCGGCGACACCCGCGAGCAGGCGATTCGTCGCATGCGGATCGCGCTGTCCGAGATGGCCGTCGACGGGATCCAGACCAACCTCGCGCTGCACCGGGAACTGCTCGCCGACGCGCGCTTCGTGACCGGCGGCACGTCGATCCACTATCTCGAGCAGAAGCTCGCGCTGCGCGGCGCCTGAACGGCGCCGCCAGCCCGTCACCCGCCATCGGAGTCGCAACACAGGCATGTGGTCGGAGATCGTCTTCGTCGTCGACCGCGACGCGGTCGAGGCCTGGTCCGACGCGCTGATCGAGGCCGGCGCGGCATCGGTGCAGGCCGAGGATGCCGATGCCGAATCGGCCGACGAAACGCCGATCTTTGGCGAGCCTGGCGAGCCGGTACCGGCGACCGGCTGGCTGCACACGCGCCTGGCAGCGCTCGTCGCGCCCGATGCCGACGCGCAGGCGCTGCTGGCGCGGGCCGCAGCGATCTGCGCGCATCCGCGGCCCGCACGGTTCGAACGCCGCGACGTTCCCGACCAGGACTGGGTGCAGGCCACGCAGTCGCAGTTCGCGCCGATCCCGGTCGGTCGCCGCCTGTGGATCACGCCGTCGTGGCACTTGCCGGAACGCGACGCCGAACCGAGGGCCGCACGCTCGATCGACGGCCGGCACGCGATCGTGCTCGATCCGGGCCTCGCATTCGGCACCGGGAGCCATCCGACCACGCGCCTGTGCCTCGAGTGGCTCGACGAGTACCTGCGCGACGGCGAGCGCGTGATCGACTACGGCTGCGGCTCGGGAATCCTCGCGATCGCGGCGGCGCGACTCGGCGCGGCGACGGTCTGCGCGATCGACATCGACCCGCAGGCACTCGAAAGCACGCGGCGCAACGCGGCGGTCAACGCGGTGACGCTGGACGTCCGCGCCACGAGCGATCCGCACCCGACTCCGGCAGACGTGGTCGTTGCGAACATTCTCGCCAACCCGCTGCGCGTACTCGCGCCGCTGCTCGCAGGTCTGGTCGCGCCGGGCGGCCGGCTCGTGCTCGCGGGCCTGCTCGATCGGCAGGCACTGGAGATCGCCGCCTGCTATCCGGCGATTGCCCTCGAAGCGTGGCGCACGCTGGAGGGCTGGACTTGCCTGGCCGGGGCTCGACGATCATGATCGGGCAGCACGTCGGCGCGGCCGCCGTGCGAACCGGCGGCTGACTCACCGACATCGATGGCGCTCGCAACCACCTGCCCGCAGTGCACGACCAGCTTCAAGGTCGTGCCCGACCAGCTGAAGCTTCGCCGCGGCCTCGTGCGCTGCGGGGTGTGCCAGCACGTGTTCTCGGGGATCGACTACCTGCGCTACGTCGACGAGTCGAAGCGCGGGGAGCCGGAGCTGCAGGACGCGTCACCGTGGCAAGGCAGCGGCGATGCGCTGCAGACGGCGTTCTTCCTTCCCGAGACGATTCTCGCCGCGGCACAACCGTCGAACGAACGCGCCGGCGAGGCGCCGGCAAGCGACGAGCGGCCCGCGAGCGACCAGTGGCCCGCGAGCGAAGCGCAGCCTGCGGCCGGCGAGACGCGCGATGCCGGCGCGGCGACCTCGCCCGGCGAAGTGCGGCCGGCCGACGGCATCACCGATGCCGACCTGCTCGGCTTCTCGATCGACGCCGGCTCGTTGCCGTCCCGCAGCGACGAGTCCGGCGCTTCGATGCCTGTCGAAGCCGGTGACTGGCTGGGCATCGAAATCGACTGGAGCCGTCCGGCAGCGGCGGCGACCGAACCTGCGTCCGAACCTGCGTCCGAATCTGCG